>Ga0164290_1000493_pt1 | contig 122313 bp, 122 predicted proteins | sample Micstemetagenome_FD_108782 | JGI IMG/M metagenome (GOLD analysis project Ga0164290, IMG submission 108782) | Contaminated culture microbial community from soil near Moab, Utah, USA - Microcoleus steenstrupii SON62 (Illumina Assembly) | ecosystem: Environmental > Terrestrial > Soil > Soil crust... | reverse complement strand
TTTTGTGGGAGCGAGCTTGCTCGCGATTGCAGCTCGAATCGAAGCCGCCGGCCCGCCAGCGCCGCATCGCGACCAAAGGTCGCTCCCACAGGGGCGGAACCCGATCCGCCGCCGAAGCCTGAGCGCGGGTTGTGTGGGAGGGGCCTTGACCCCGACAGCGGCCGGTATCGGAGTCTGAGGCCTGTCGCCGCTGCGTCGCGGCCAAGGCCGCTCCTACGAGGACCGCTCCCTGTTCGCCACCGGAGCGGGGTTTTGTGGGAGCGAGCTTGCTCGCGATTGCGGCTCGAATCGAAGCCGCCGGCCCGCCAGCGCCGCATCGCGACCAAAGGTCGCTCCCACAGGGGCGGAACCCGATTCGCCGCCGAAGCCTGAGCGCGGGTGCTGTGGGAGGGGTCTTGACCCCGACAGCGGCCTGAATCTAAGCCTGCAGACAGCAGCGGCTATGTCGCGACCGAGGCCGCTTACTCCTCCACCAGCTTCACCTTCACGTACCGCCCCTTCACCATGCCGCCATCCAGCCGCAGCACCGCCTCCTTCGCGATGCTGCGCTCGACGGCGACGAAGGTGAGGTAGTCGGTCACGTCGATGCGGCCGATCTGTTCGCGGGTGAAGCCGGCGTAAGCGGTGAGCGCGCCGAGCACGTCGCCGGGGCGCATCTTTTCCTTGCGGCCGCCCAGTATCTGCAGCGTGGCCATCGGCGGTACCAGCGGTGCGTCGCTGCTCGCTTCGAGTTCGGCCAGCGTGCCCCACTCCAGCGGCCGGCCCTGCGCTTCCTCGATGCGCTGCGCGCGCACCTTCTCGAACGGGGCGACCAGCGCCCAGGCCGCACCTTCGGCGTCGCCGCGGCCGGTGCGGCCGATGCGGTGCACGTGCACCTCGGGGTCGGGCGTCAGTTCGACGCTGATCACCGCGTCGAGCGCGTCGATGTCCAGCCCGCGCGCGGCGACGTCGGTCGCCACCAGCACCGACACGCTGCGCTGGGCGAAGCGCAGCAGCGCGCGGTCGCGGTCGCGCTGTTCCAGGTCGCCCGACAGTTCGATCGCCTCGATGCCGGCTTCTCGCAGCGCTGCCACCACCTCGCGGCAGCGCCGCTTGGTATTGCAGAAGGCGATGGTGCTGACAGGCCGGTAATGGCGCAGCAGGCGCAGCACCGCTTCCGGTCGCTGCGCCTCGTCGACCTCGAAGAAGCGCTGGCGGATCTTGTGTTCGGCGTGCTGCATCTCGACCGTGATGCGCTCGGGCGTGCGCAGGAACTGCGCCGCCAGCCGCTCGATGCCATCCGGAAAGGTGGCCGAGAACAGCAGCGTCTGCCGCTCGCGCGGGCACTGGCGCGCGACGTGCGTGATGTCGTCGACGAAGCCCATGTCGAGCATGCGGTCGGCCTCGTCGAGCACCAGCGTATTCACGCCGCGCAAGTCGAGCGTGTTGCGCTCCAAGTGGTCGATGATGCGGCCCGGCGTGCCGACGATGACGTGCGCGCCGTGCGACAGGCTGTCGACCTGCGGGCCGATCTTGCTGCCGCCGCACAGCGTGAGCACCTTGATGTTGTCGGTGCCGCGCGCCAGGCGGCGGATTTCCTTCGCCACTTGATCGGCCAGTTCGCGCGTCGGGCACAGCACCAGCGCCTGCGGCGAGAACCAGCGCGGGTTCAGCCTGGCCAGCAGCGGCAGCGCGAAGGCGGCGGTCTTGCCGCTGCCGGTCTTCGCCTGCGCGATCAGGTCGCGCCCGGCCAGCGCGACCGGCAGCGCGGCGGCCTGCACCGGCGTCATCGCGTCGAAACCGAGCGTGCGCAGGTTGGCGAGGGTGTCGGGCGACAGCGGCAGGCTGTCGAAGGCGGTGTCGGGGGAGGGGGAAGCAGCGGAGGTCATGCCGGATTATCCGCGATCCGGCGTCGCGGCGCCCCTGGTCAACTGTCGCAGCCCTGCCGCATGCAGCGGGGCTGCGACTTAGTAAGCGGCAATGCCGCTCAGCGGATCACGCCGCAGGCCACGCGGGCGCCGCCGCCACCGAGCGGGGCCGGGTGGTCGGCGTGGTTGTCGCCGCCGGCATGCACCATCAGCGAGCGGCCGGCCACGTCGGCCGCTTTGAGTCGCGGTGCGAGCACCGGGTTGGTCGCGTTGCCGGCCGCGTCGACGTAGAGCGGCGGCAGATCGCCGAGGTGGCCGTCGCCCCACGGCGTGCCGTGCTTGTTGCTGCCCGCCGGATCGTAGTGGCCGCCGGCTGCCAGCGCCGGCACCTTCTTGCCGTCCTTGTCCATCGGCTCGCAGCTCGGGTTCTGGTGCACATGGAAGCCGTGCAGTCCGGGTGGCAGGCCCTGCAGTGCCGGCGTGAACACCAGGCCGTAGCGCGTTTCGGAAATCGTCACGTTGCCGACCGGCGTGCCGACGCCCTGCTCGTCCACCACGCTGACCGGGACCACGACATCGGCGCTGGCCGCACCGCTGGTGGCCACCATCAACGCAAGAATCATCTTTTTCATCTGACATCCTCCTTGAGCTCGTCCTTCGGATGCGACGCCATCGAACGGTGCGCGTCGTGCGACAAGCATATCGTCATCACGCCGCCAGGCGGACGACAATCTTTCAGGCGCGACCGGCGACGATGTCGGCAAAGCCCGCCGCAGTGAGCGAGCGCGCCTGCGCGAAGCCGCCGACGAAGCGCGCCGACAGCACTGAAATCGCGAACAGCGAGAAGTCGCCGAAGGAGAAAAGCTCCGCGCTCTCCGGCAGCCGCGCCAGATAGGCGGCGCGTGCGTCGTCGTGACCGGGCGATCCGGCCGCGCAGGGTTCGGCCCGCCCGCGCACGCTCAGCCGCGGCAGCGCCAGCGGCGACTCGCCGGCCGCCAGCGGCGCGGTGATCAGCAGCGCGACCTCGGGGTGGGCGCGTAGGTCGGCGGTGTGACTCGCCAGCGCGCTGACGTGGATGACGAAGCAGCCATCGGCCCGCAGCGCCCACGGCACCATCGAGACGGCCGGCTCGCCGTCGTGCAGCGTCGCCAGAGCCGCCACCGGCTGGCTGGCGAGCAAATGGCGCAGTGCCTCGGCCTGTTCGGCGGTCATCGTGTTCAGGCGCGCCAGGGCAGGTTCATCACTGTGCCGTCGGGCAGCGCCACCGTGTCGCCCAGCGGCATCGCCGACACGAATTCGCTGTCGCTCTCGGCGAAGATCTGGTGCACCGCATGCGCCGGCAGGATGAGCGTGTCGCCAGCGGCGTAACGAAGCTCATGCCCCTCCACCGTCGCCCGCCCGCTGCCGCTCAGGATGAGCACCACCTCTTCGCCGCTGTGGCGGTGCGGCGGGGTCGCGGCACCGGCTTCCATGCGCCCGCGCCACATTTCGATCTGCCGTGCGCCATTGCCCGGCGTGGCGACGCCGGCGATGTGATTGCCCTGCATCGAGTGGGTCTGGTTGCGGGTGCGCGGGAAGAGGGTCATGACGGTTCTCCGAAATGGGGCGGAAAGGCGGCGCCAGTGTGCCCCTCGCCTTCGTGCGCTGCCGTGAAGCCCGCCACGCCCCCGATCAGGCGGGCGGCCAGGGCTGGACCTTGTCCTGCTCCGCCGGGTCGTTGCGCGCCACCACCGCGCGTGCCGGCTGCGTCGCGCTCAGGTTCACCGCCTCGTGCGGCACGCCCGGCGGCACGAACAGGAACTCGCCGGCCCGGCTGACCACCTCGTTCTCCAGCGATTCACCCCAGCGCGTGAGCACCTCGCCCTCCAGCACATAGATGCCTGTTTCGTAGCCGAGGTGCAGATGCGGCGCCGACCGCGCACCCGGCGGAATCACCACCAGATGCATCGACAGGCCGGTGGCACCGACGGTCTGCCCGGAAATGCCGACGAAGTAGGGCAGGCGCTGCGCGGTGGACACTTCCGTCGTCGGTGCGATGGCGTGTACTCGAAGGTTCTCGGCGGTGTGCATGGCATCCTCCCTCAGTGTTCCGCTTCCGGTGGGACACGGCGAATGGCGCCCAGTGGCACCGATTGTCGACGGCCCGTCCCTAGCGGTAGCGCGCGGCGGTGATGAACTGGTTAAAGGTTTCGCACCATACGATCACCGATGAATAGTCGGACGGGTTGACCGAGGCGGGCACTGGCACGACGAAGTTGCGGAAGGTGCGAACGTCGCCGATCCTCACCATGCGGGCCTTGAGCCGGAGGAAGTCGACTTCGGTCTCGACGAATTCCGGCGACAGATAGAGCTTGTAATCCGGGCCGGGCGCCAGCTCGCCCTCGAACACGATGGCCTCCGCGCCGATCGACACCTTGCCCTCGCCCCAGTGCAGCGCATCGCTGTCTTTCAGATCGCGACGGAAGTGGCCTTCATGGCGTGCCGCCGTCGCCTGCGCGGCCACCTCTTCGGCCGATGGCGCGGGCGGCGCGATCAGGATCGGCAGCGCGTAGATGCCGAGCGCGAAGCCGACCGCGGCCGCCAGGGTATGCGTCAGCGCGAGGAGCAGCGATTTCTTCATGGCGTGTCCGGTCATCAGGGCGGCGGCATCACGGAGCCGCCATCGGCGTCAGCGCCCGCAGCCGCATGGCGTGCGGCCGCGGCCGTTACAGAAAGTGCAGGGCACGTACCGGCCGAGCACCAGGCCGGCGCTGCCCGGTCTCTCGCCCGAACCATGGCAGATGCCGCAGAGCACAGAGCCGCTGTTGCCGCAGCGCTTGCAGTCCGGGGTGCCCGCTGACACGCGGCGCCCGCGGCGGCCCGTCCGCGGGCGCTCGCCGATGCGCAGGCCGAGCTTCTCGGCAATTAGGCCCGATACCGCCAGCAGCGCGACGGTGAGTACGCCCTTGAGCCAGACGGGCGGCATGTCGGCTGACCAGATCAGTCCCAGGCCACCAAAGACTGCGCAGACGACCAGCAGCTCGAGCAGGGTGCGCCAGAACAGCAGGATCAGGCACGCGCCGGCAAGGGTGAGGGCGACGAGGGCTTCGGGCGTCATGATGACCTCCGTCAGGGAACGGGTCGCATGGCCGGCACGCCGCGCTATTCATCCTTCTTCGGCTCCAGCACGAACACCATGCCCAGCGCGCCGACCGAGACCGTGCGTTCATTTACCGTCGTGTAGGATGCGATGCCGAAGGGATGATACGTCGACGTGAAGGCCGTCAGTGCCCCGATGCCGAGCACGCCGGCCAGCGGGCTGCGTTCGGCGATGACCTCCTTGATCTTCGCGCGGTGCTGCTCGGGCGACGGATTGAGCAGAAACGCGGCGGCGGTCACTGCCGTCGCGACCACTGCGGAAATGACTGCGGTCTTGGCCATGGCGTAATGAGCGGAAAGTGCCTGACGATTGAGGGGAGGGGCAAGGCAGTGCATCGACCCAGGGTCAGCAACAGCGCGGAAGCAGCCAGCGAGCGCCCGTGCGACTTCCTTCGGTGCCCAGGTCAGCGGCACTGCATGCCGGTGAACCTTACCGCGCAGTTGATCCGGTGTCTCCCCTGACATCGTCCGCCGATATGGACCGCTCGACGCGTGGCGCCCGCGTGGGCGCGGCGCTGCAATCGGACACTACCGCCGGAAAGAAAGCCGAAAAGCCGCTGGCGCCGTTACCCGCGCGCGATCTTCTTGGGACTCGGCGCTACCGTTCACCCGCGGTCCGGTTGCCGCGAATTGGCGAGGGCAACCGGACTGGAAACGACCGTCGCACGGCATTTCACGTCGAGCGCCGTGCGCACCAGGCATGTACGAAACCTGCCTGGTAGAACTGGACAGGACGGCTGAAGCCACCGCGTCCGATAATGGCCTCGACCTCGCCCGGCGGAAGAATGGCCACATCCTTCGCCCATGCCGCGTGCGTTTTCTCGATTGCGTCAGCGGGCACCTTGGCCGCGTGGAGCATGCTGACCCAGGCTTTCAGCAAGGTGTCGTACTCGGGTGAGCCCACCGCCGACGACAGATCCGCGCTGGCCAGAATGCCCCCCGGGTGCAACCTCGCAGCGATGGAGCGGAAGAAGCGGGCGCGTTCGTCCTGATCAAGAAAGAACTGCGACACCATGAAGCACGTGGCTGCATCATGAGGCTCGATATCGGGCAAGGATTCCAGATAGCCTTCGTGAAACATGCAGCGCGAGGCGAACGACTCCTTCTCCGCTCTCTGGCGACAGACATCGAGCATCGCTCCGGACGGCTCCACGGCCGTGAAGCGCCAATGCGGAAACTTCTTGGCCAGGTAGGAAAGCTCCGCACCTGCGCCCAATCCAACACACAGTATCCGGGCGCTGTCAGGCAGCCCGGAGAATATCCATTCAAGCTGAAAATGAAGGCCTTCGTGAACAGGCGCAAGTTTCCTTTGCTGATGTTCATAGCCGGAAGCCTGCTGATCAAACACGGCTTTGAGTTCGTCCTGGTTCATGCGCGGGGAGCCCGATAAAGTTTGATGACGCTACAGAAAAGCCCCATCGCGGGGCAAGTGATTGCGTCCGGCTGTCGTCGGCAAGAGGTCGCTCACCGCCTTACAGGTGGGTTGGGCCTGGAGAAGTTCATCGTCCACGCGGGAGATGTCGGGTGCGTGACAACGCAGTGCCGCGCTCACCGAGCCAGCGAAGGCGGGTTATGCATGACGAAGCCCTTGCGCTTCACCGTTGATCTGAACGGAGCCGAGCCAGCCGCGCTTGCGACGGCCCGCCGCCCTCAATGTCCCGAATAACTAGCACGCGGGCATGGCGCGACAAGGGGCTGTCCCACGCGTGAGCGGAGTGCGTAGCGACTGCTACCGTTGACCGCTGCATTCGCGGGTTCGAGCGCCGGAAGCCGGCTTGGGCCGTTGCCTGGAGTCCATCGTCAGGCGGCCGGCTAGTCATTGCATGCCCACGGCGTTGATTCGGTGCGCTGGCAAATAAGCCAAGCCGGAGCAGGGAACGCCAACCCGAAATCTCTCGTGCCGTTCGGCCGGTAAGTAAAGGGAATCTCGTAAAGAGCAGACATGGAGCTGTGTGGGATTTCCGTGAGGTACTTCGGCACTAGCTCGCGAAGAGAGTCGGGGTAGCGGTTGTGCTCGGCGCGAAAAGAAGACAGAGCGGTCACAATCGCGTCGCCGCGACGGAAGCTCTCGGCTTTGCGATGGGTGCCCTCCACCCGTACAACCAGAGTGGTGAGTACAACCAAGGCGAGCGAATACACACCTGCGATTAGCATGGTTCGACGTCGGCCGAGGAAGCCCCAGAGAAGTGCCCCAATACCGAAAGCGGTAAAGGATATTTGCGTGAGACCCAGTAGTGCTGCGGCGCCAACACCGAACGACCACTCGAGGTAGGCGACTGAGAAAGCGGTCGTGCTGATTACGAGCGCGGGGACTAGGCGAGGGTCGATCCAGCGGAGGGGGCTCATGCCTTCCGGCTGCCTAGCGTTTGACGTGAGTGGTGGCCGCAGCCGAAGGCGCAGGGAGCCCAAAGCGCGGCTCTGGGCCGTCCCTGTTGATTGATGGGTTGGGCGTCACCTTACCCATGTAATGCGGCCTCGGCAATTTGCTGGACTCGAGCCATTGATATGCCTTCGTGTTGCTCCACGGAAAGAGGGTGACTGGTTTTCTCCAACACGATACATGGCCGCTCACCAAGCGGCATGGTTTGGAGCTTTGTCTTGAGACTCAGCGTTGTTGGTTCATAAGGCAGAGCGTTTTGCAACCAGCCTAAGTATGGCGGCTCGGTTTCTCTGCCTTCACTCTCCCAAAGCTCACACGTGCGAATGAAGTTTTCTTCGCTCAACGAGACCCAGGCCAACCAAATAAAAGGGCCAGGCCCGTCGGTTACGGGGATGAGGATGCGGCCGAGGACAAAGAAGTGTTTGCCATCTATCACGCACTGATCTGTTGAAAGCTCGCCTCGCTCCCCTCGCTCGGCCTCTGGTATGGAGTACCAAAGGTCTGGAGCGCTCGGGCCAAAGCACATTGGCAACTCGTCGTGTTGTTCACCGCAGGTGGTGCAGAGGTAGCCGCTCATAGTGACGCCCAACGTTCGAGCTAAGCTGCCCGCGGAGGCAGGTGCTGTAAGCCCGGACTGAGACAATATACGGAGTACCTCAGGCCGGGCTTACAGTGCCTGCCGTAGCGGGTCAGCTTGAGCGAGGGGTTAGACCTCACATGGGGCTCTTGAACGGCGAGTGTGCGTGCCGGAACTTCGGATCTTCCGGCTTTGGAGAGTAGGTGATCGCGTTCGAATCAACTTCAACTCGACGCCCAAGGATATCGCGCACGTGGCCGAGAGTTCCGAATGTCGCCAGATCATTCATGACATTTCGATAGACAGCAGCGAAACCAACCTCGCGCTTCATGTCACGGAGGAACTGCGGAATCTTGATCGCGGCATCGATCTTCGGCAGTGGGGGAAGACCCTTCAGAACCGCAAATGCATTGTACACATTGACGAGGCGGGTCAGTGGAACTCCCTGCGTAGTCTTTATTGAGTACTTCTCGCGCATACCAGATGACACCTTAGATACTCGAGAAGAAATCTTGGCAATCTTCTTGTTGGCGTCGATCAGGCTTCCATCGTTGTAGATCTCTCGAAGCTCAGACACCTGCTCTCTCGCCTCGACAAACTCCTTCTGCAGGCGAATATCCTCTAGCGCATGGAGAGCGGCCAGAGGGTCGCCGCAGGTGTTCGCAAGCCATGCCGAGAAGACAGGAAGGTCAATGGCTCCTGCGGACAGTAGCCCACCATTGTGAACTTCGGCCACATCCCGAGCCAGTGTGGCGGACAACTGAGAAACGACGCGCCTTGGGAAGTTCGCGTCGTAGTTGAAGCTCTGAGAAAGGTAGTGCTGCTGATATGCCTGACGGATCGGGTAGAGGAATGCGTCTGCCTTGAGGTGCGCCGCGGCCAGGGTGTAGTACATCGCGCGGTTCGCAACCCAAACCAGAGATGCGGTAAAGGCTTGGATGGCGCCGCTCGGCGGACCAGACTCGCCGCTGCCCCACTTTGCGTCTGGGACCGTGTACCCCTCGGTTATGGGCTTGCCGAAGCGGTCTACTAGCTCGACTTTGTTTCGGATGCGCGTGCCTGTGCTGCGTGCGTCGGTCAGTTCTTGAAACATTGCTGTCGCAACGGCGCCGTACTTCTGGAACTCATCGGAGCCTCTTGACGCAAGAACCTTCAGATTGAGGTGGTAGACGCTTGACGCGATGTCCCACGTGCAAACCATGTGCGTTTGCAGCAGGTCAAAGAGCGCCTTGAACTCCGGGTTCGCGAAATTACCACCTTGAATCTTGGGATGAATCTTGTCGGATGCCGCATTGGCGAGGTCCGAGATTTCTTGTAGCTTGAACTCTTCCGGGTTGACGTAAGAAAGATGAGGAAACGCGGCACGCCGTGCTTCTCGGTGCTGCGGAAGGTAGTCGTCGATGACCACAAGATCGTCGTAGAAGAGTCTTGCTTGAACGTAGTTCTCGAAGGCCACCAGGTCTACATCGACCGCGTCCCGAGATCTCGTTGGTGCTTGGCCGGTGATACGTTGAACGGCGGTGAGCGTCGCGTTGTCGAGGAGAGCGCTGGCCATGGTGTTTGTGAGGTCTAACGTGGAAGTGAGCGGACCTGCGCGGCTTTTCGCGCAGGTCCGCTCGACTGAAAGGTTATGCGTCAATCGACCACCCGTAGCTTGACTTGCGCACCATCGGGAAGCTCTTTGATCTGACGAGCGATATCGCCAGACATGCGTACAAGCTCGACTAGCGGTGCAGTGGCGAGATTGTCTCCACCGTACTCACCGCCCAGGGCACCAGGAATCTTGAGGCAGTACTTTCTTCCTTCGGCCAACGGGCCGCACTTGTCGTTCGCCAGTGAGACAAGAGCCGTCATGTACCAATCGTGAAGGAACTCTTGGTCGGTTGAGAGTTGGTCAAGTGCGGCTCGATTAGCGGCGATCACGGCGCAATAGCAGTCTTCTGGGCAAAGACGCCAGTACTTTCCCTCTTCATCTTTGATGATGAGATTGCCAAAGTCGTTTTCGCCAACAACCTCAACTGGCTCTATGCCCGCCCACCCCCACGATTGGCTGATCTCGTCAACGAGGCTCATGTGATAACGCATAACGTTGGAGTTGACAGGCACGCGCCGGCAATGCGCCGCGATGCGTACGCTCACCAGCACGCGTCGCGGCGCATTGCCGGTGCGTGTCCGAGTCGAACGACCTGTTAGATGGCATTCTGCGATTTCCAGGTGTCCGTCCTGAGTTTCTGCTGCACGAAACGCTCGACTTTGCTTCTCAGCGAGTCGAATGACTCGTTGAATTCCGGGAGATTTCGACCGCAGCTATCGCAATGAAAGCCTATTCGTTCGATGACGTCGTATGCGCTGGCGTGGTGAGGGAACACTTGGTAGTCGCATGCTGGGCAAAACGGGATCGGATGCTCCAGCCCTCCACTTGGAAAATACTTCCATCGCCAGCGAAGCCCAAGGAACTCGTCTTCCGTGTACGTGCGCCAGTCGTCCGCAGCAGCGGCACCCGAAGACGGACTAGGGCGAATCACAGCCCAAACGAGCGCAACCAGGATCAGCAGCGCGGGAATGGTAAGAAGGGCCAACAGCCAAACGACCCAATTGGAGATTTGGCTTGGCTGCGCCGCGAGACTCCAGAGGCTAGCGAACCAACCTCCAATGGCTGGCCAGAGACCGAGGAAGAACGTTCCAACGGCTCCGCCGGCGGTAGCAATCGCGGTAGCGATAACCGCGCTCCACACTGGATCCTTCCAGATCGACTTCAGCATTGGTGAGTCCGGGCTGTCAATGCCATCTAACGTTTGACGTGAGGGGCCGCCGTAGCGGCGAAGCCGCGAAGGGAACCCACAAGCGCAGCTTGTGGGCGGTCCTCCTCGACGGAATTGTTAGAGCGCTGCTCACTCATGCTTTGTGTCTCTTTGGGAAGAGACCCATTTACGAAACTCAGCGAGGTTGGCTGGCTCGCTCAGCAACGTGATGTGATTTTGATTGTTGGGGCAAGCGACGTATTGCGGTTTTTGCCCTGGTATGAGCGATGCAGGAACGGTGCTCAACTCCACTTTGCAGTAACGACAGACCAAGCGAAAGCCTTCCGAGTAGAGTTGAAAAATCTCGCTTGCGCTCATCTCTGGCGAATGGACTATTTGTCGCGAGGGTTCCATGATTTGCGCTCTAACGTGGAGCTGACCGGACGACTGCGAGCGGTGCGAAGCGCCGCTTGCAGACGGTCCGGTTGAGCGTAGGGTTGGACGTCATTTCACCTTCGTGGCGGAAAATGCCGAGCGAACCAATTGAAGAAATTCGTCATTTGAGCGCCCTCCAAATTCATAGAGCGAGAACGTTGCAATCGTGTCATTGCGCAGGATAAGGCGGACGTAGATACGAACGCTTGGTGTCATAGACTCGGCCATGAAGTCATAAATCAGTAACTCACCAACCCGACTATGACTCGGCGCCCCGATTTCAGCGGTCCCTGAAGACCGCTTGATAATATGTTCTCTCCGAATCTCCGCAAGCCTCTCCAACACTGTGAGCTCGGCCTCCTGGTTTTGTATCGGCTCCTTGACCCGGGTTAGCCCGACGATGAATTGAGCGTCGTTAGTCGCGTTACGAAGGGCCACCCAAGCGGAGGGCTCTTGCTCCGTGACCCACTGACCGGGAAGCTCAAACGCCACCTTCTCGTCTTGATATGTGTGGGCGTCGGCCGAGGCTGAGGCAAGTATTCCGATGGAAGCCAATAGGCGCTTAATCATGACGTTCAACGTGAAGGTCAGCGGCCGCCGTAGGCGGTCCGATGGACTGACATGTTAAGTGGCGACTTATCCACGGACCAGCCCCTCCGCCTCATCTGCGAGCCGTGCGAGCTGTCCAAACTCTGTCTCGATACCTGCGTCAAGCTTCCACTCCTCGGGTGCGCCACGAAGACCGCGCATGCTGATCATGAAGGTTACCGCGCCCAAGCTTGTGCAAGTGGCAGAGAGCTCAAAGTCACTCTCGAGCGATACCCAATTGCGGACGCCGCTCCAGGGCTTTTCGAGAGCGCCAAGTTCGCCGAAGAACCGCGCGAGGCCCGCCACATCTCCGGTCTCGGTCCACACCTCAACACTTGCCGAAAGCACGTGACTTTCTAGCACCGCAGAGAGATAGGAATTAGCTACCGCTTCGATGCGGAGTGAGCGGTTGGAGGTTGAGGAACGTAGCGTGAGCAACGGGATGACCTGCGCCATTTAACGCTGGAGCTAAGCGGCCACATCAATCGCGAAGCGATTGATTGGTCCGCTTGAGCGAAATGTTAGGCCTCACGCCCCGCCCTCACAACGGCGGCTAGATCAGGGCGGCGAAGACCTACGTAGTGATTGACTGCTGCTTTTGCTGCGACATAAGCCGCATCTCTCGCCGAACCAAATGAATCGTCGTTGTCCAGCGAGTCAGTGAAAACAGTTTTCGGGGAATTTAGTTCATCGCGAATACGACGCACCAAATCCTCGCAGCGCGATGGCTGAGTTGTTTGTAGCAGCCTGGCGTAATGAGCCGCTGCACTTATGACTCTTGAGTCGGAAGTCGCAGCTGCCAGCTTGCGCAACGCGTCAATCAGGTGGGACAGCACGGTGTCGGTTTCAGTTGCGACCATGGTCTGTGTGAGGCCTAACGTCGTAGTTGTGCGGACGCCGGAGCGGCGCAGCCGCGCAGGGCACCCAAAGCGCAGCTTTGGGCGGTCCGCTCGAACGCAGTGTTGGACGGCACCGAGACCGTCAGCGAAGGCACGTTGTGCATACCGAAGCCGTTGCCCCTAACAATTGATTTGAACTGAACCAGGCCAGCGGCGCCCGCTACGGCCTGCCGCCCTCAATGCCCCGAAACACTAGCACAAGGGCATGGCGCAACAAGGGGCGACCTCACTCATGCTCGGAGTGCCGCCCCGGCACTTCGCACCGATCGCGGCATGTGCCTGCTTGGGCGCGGAACATCGACTCGGACCGCCCGCCTGAAACCTGAAGAACCGGTGACGTTCAACGTTGGACGTAACCGGCGCGCAACGGCGAGGCCGGAATGCGGAGCAAGCCAAGCACCACGACGCCGTTGTGCGTCCGGTTGACGGACCTGTTAGACCTCATCGCTACTCCACGGTGCGCAGAGCCTTGCCTGCGCCGCATTGAACGACAAGAACCGCATGCGTCTTCACAGCAAGCAACGGCTCTAGCGTTGCACATCCCTCTGCGGTGTCGGCGAAATGCCTTACCGCCACCTCATACGTGGCAACCTTTGCTGCAGTCGCCCCTTCTTGCCGACCCTGCTCACGCCAGTTCTCGCGCACTTGCGGCACCACGGTGAGCAACATAGCAACCGCGGTCACAAGCGCACCCAGTAGAAACGACGCTGCGTGTTTCATGAGGTCTAACGTGCTAGCTAACCGGCGCGCCGCCGTCAGGCGGAGCGTCCGTGTTGAGCGGCGGGTTAGGGCTCACGCCTAGAAGCAAGGCTGCGCTTTGGTATTCGGCACTGCCTTTCTTCAGATAGCTTTCCGTGAAGCCCTCGGCCAAGAATTCGTGGTAAATGTCGTTACCAGCCGCCACAAAATGTTTGGCTTTCTTCTTTGCGTCAAGAAACCACTGCTCCTGACGACTATGTAGATAAACCCACGAATCCATTTGCTCGGGCCAATCGGATTCGCGAACCTCAAGCAAGAAGGAAAACAGGGCGTCCCGATACGGAACACAATCTGTCCACGCGAAACGACAAGCCCAAGCGCGCTCAAACGAGAGTTTCCCAATCTCATCTGAGTCCTCAACGAAGAAATACAAATCGCATCTTCCGGCGGCAACCGACGTTGCTGCATCTTGCCCGCCACTGAGGTCTGGCTCTCTGCTTAAGGGTACGCCCACTGGGATTGGTTTCTTCTTAGCGCCGAACATATGCTGTGAGCCCTAACTTTGTTTTCTGGCGCAGTTTTGCGCCATAACTACGGAGGCTGCCGGATAAACAGGCCAGGGTGATGGCAGGGAAACGGCCTTGCCATAACGGTTTCAGCTGCCTATGCTGTATATTCATACAGCATTAAACGGCGATGAAAAACCTCACTCCTTCACTTCCGCCCCTGAAATCGGTTCGCTTGCTCGATCAACTGCGCGAGCGGGCTCGCTATCTTCATTACACCATAAGCACCGAAAAGACATATGTGTATTGGGTGAGGGCCTTCATCAGGTTTCACCGGCTGCGTCACCCGGCCACGATGGGGCGGGTCGAGATCGAGGCTTTTCTGTCCTGGCTGGCCAATGAGCGCAGTGTCGCGGTGTCGACGCACAAGCAGGCGCTGTCGGCGCTGCTCTTTCTTTACAGGCATGTACTCGGCATCGACCTGCCGTGGATGAGCGAGATCGGTCGGCCGCGTACGACGCGCCGTTTGCCTGTTGTGCTGTCGCCCGAAGAGGTGAAACGCGTTTTCGAGCGGCTGGACGGCGAGCACCGCCTGTTTGCGCAGTTGCTCTATGGGACCGGGATGCGGCTGACGGAGGGCCTGCGCCTGCGGGTGAAGGATGTCGATTTCGAACGCCTCACGCTCATCGTGCGTGAGGGCAAGGGGCGGAAGGACCGCGCACTGATGCTGCCGCAGTCGCTGGTGCAGCCCCTGCGTGACCAGATGGCGCGTGCCCGGTTGCTGTGGGACGACGACAGACGCGCTGGGCGCGCCGGCGTCGATATGCCGGACGCGATTGCCCGCAAGTATCCGCGTGCAGATGCGTCCTGGGCCTGGTTCTGGGTGTTTCCTCAGGCGGACCATGCGGTGGATCCGCGCAGTGGCGTGGTCCGCCGTCACCACATGTACGACCAGACCTTCCAGCGGGCCTTTCAGCGCGCGGCGCAAAGGTCAGGGCTGCACAAGCCGGCGACGCCGCACACTTTGCGGCACTCCTTCGCCACTGCCCTGCTGCAGTCCGGCTACGACATCCGCACGGTTCAGGATCTGCTCGGCCATGCGGACGTGTCGACCACCATGATCTACACGCATGTGCTCAAGGTCGGGGGCGGCGGCGTGCGCAGCCCTCTGGACGCGCTGCTGGCACCGTCCGCCTGACCGGGCAGGCAGCGGGGCGCGGCTTGCGCGCCCTGGTGTACCCGACTCAGCCGCCCAGCTTCTTCTTCAGCAGCTCGTTCACCTGCGCCGGGCTGGCCTTGCCTCGGCTGGCTTTCATCACCTGGCCGACCAGGGCGTTGAAGGCCTTTTCCTTGCCGGCGCGGTATTCCTCGACCGATTTCGGGTTGGCGGCCAGCACTTCGTCGATGATGGGTTCGATGGCCGAGGCGTCGGTCACCTGCTTCAGGCCCTGCGCGTCGATGATGGCGTCGGCATCCGGGCCTTCGCCGTTCCACAGCGCGTCGAACACCTTCTTGCCGATGCTGTTCGAGATCGTGTTGTCGGCGATGCGGGCGACCAGGCCGGCGAGCTGGGCCGGGCTGACCGGGCTTTGCGCGATGTCGCGCTCTTCGCGGTTCAGGCGTGCGGCCAGTTCGCCCATGACCCAGTTGGCGAGCGGTTTAGCCAACTGAGTGGCCTGCGCAGCGCCGGCGATGGCGAGCGCGTCGGTGAAGTACTGGGCGGTTTCGCGGCTGGCGGTGATGCCGGCGGCGTCGTAGGCGGACAGGCCGTAGTCCGATTGCAGGCGCGCGGCCAGCGCGGCCGGCAGTTCGGGCATGGCGCGGCGCACTTCGTCCACCCACTCGGCGGCGATCACCAGCGGCGGCAGGTCGGGGTCGGGGAAGTAGCGGTAGTCGTGCGCGTCTTCCTTACTGCGCATCATGCGGGTTTCACCGCTGTCCGGGTCGAACAGCACGGTGGCCTGCTGGATCTTGTGGCCGTCCTCGATCTGTTCGATCTGCCACTGGATTTCGTAGTCGATCGCCTGCTGCAGGAAGCGGAAGCTGTTCAGGTTCTTGATTTCACGGCGGGTGCCCAGCGGCTCGCCCGGGCGGCGTACGCTCACGTTGGCGTCACAGCGGAAGCTGCCTTCCTGCATGTTGCCGTCACAGATGTCGACCCAGCGCACCAGCGCGTGCAGCGCGCGCGCGTAGGCCACCGCTTCGGCGCTCGACGACATGTCCGGCTCGCTGACGATTTCCAGCAGCGGCGTGCCGGCGCGGTTCAGGTCGATACCCGACATGCCATGGAAATCTTCGTGCAGGCTCTTGCCGGCGTCTTCTTCGAGGTGGGCACGGGTGAGCCGTACCACTTTCTCGTACGCCTTGTCACCTTCGCCCACGCGTATCGTCAGCGTGCCGCCCTGCACCACCGGCAGTTCGTACTGGCTGATCTGGTAGCCCTTCGGCAGGTCGGGGTAGAAGTAATTCTTGCGCGCGAATACCGAGCGCGGTGCGACGGTGGCGCCGATGGCCAGGCCGAAGCGGATGGCGCGCTCGACGGCGGCGCGGTTCATCACCGGCAGCACGCCGGGCAGCGCCAGGTCGACCGGGCTGGCCTGCGCATTGGGCGCGGCGCCGAAGGCGGTCGAGCTGCCGGAGAAGATTTTCGAGGCAGTGTTCAGCTGGGTATGCGTTTCCAGCCCGATCACCACTTCCCAGTTCGATCTGCTCATGATGCGCTTTCTCTCTGTGCTTTACCGGCAGTTGCCGGTCCTGCGGCTCACCAGCGTGGGCCACAGGTAATCGTGCGCGCCGGGCGTGCAGTGCGCGGCGCAGTTGCGGTAGGACACGGTCACTTCGTCCTTCTGTTCCCACATGCTGATGGTGCAGGCACCGGCGACCAGCGTGGGCGTGTGATCGAAACTCGTCTGCCGGAAAGCCGACAGGTCGAAGCTGCAGCGACCCTTGCTGCCCATGTTCACGTCGGAGGCGAAACGTTCGACCTTCGAATTCTTCACCTCCAGCTGCAGCCGGCCCTCAGTGCCGACGTCGTCGCGGTAGCTGCAGTCGGCCTTCGCCTGCAGCGGCCGCGCCGGGATGGGCAGCGGCTTGGTGCTCTTGATCGGCGGCTTCGGACGCGCCGCTTCCGGCGTCTGTGCCGGCGGCAGCGGTCGCTGTTGCGCCGGCGGCTGTTGCAGAGGGGCGCAAGCGGCAAGCAGCGCCAGCGCCGCGATCAGCGGCAGCGCGAAACGGAGGATCAAAGCAGTTCGTCCCGCTTCTTGCGCAGTCCGTCGGGCATCGTCAGCGAGGTCTTGTCCCAGCCCTCGATGTCGAGCACGCGGTCGAGCGCCTCTTCGAGCAAGGCGTGCGCGCGTTCGCAGGCGTCGGCGATTGTGCGATGGCTGTCGGCCATGTCAGGCATTTCGCTCATGCAGTTCATCTGGTACTGGTGCAGCGTGCGCAGCTCCATCATCTGCGCGGCCAGCTGGGCCGGGCAGGCGCACATGTAGATGCCGGCCTGGTCCAATATCAGTTGCAGCTGCGTGCTGCTGTAGCGAAATGTCTGCATCGTGTCAGTTCTCCGGTGTGCGCAGGTGCCAGTCGGTCGCCTGCTGGAACTGGTGGGCGGCGCCCAGCATGCGCGCCTCGTCGAACCAGCGGCCGACGATCTGCAGGCCGACCGGCAGGCCGTCGGCGCCGAAGCCGGCGGGGATGCTCATGCCCGGCAGGCCGGCCAGATTGATCGACGTGGTGTAGATGTCGCCGAGGTACATCGCCAGCGGGTCTTCGTCGTTCTGGCCGATGCGGTAGGCGGTGTTCGGCGTCGTCGGCCCCATGATGAGGTCGCACTGCGCGAAGGCCGCTTCGTAATCCTCGGCGATCAGCCGGCGCACCTTCTGCGCCTGCAGGTAGTAGGCGTCGTAGTAGCCGTGCGACAGCACATAGGTGCCGATCAGGATGCGCCGCTTCACCTCGGCGCCGAAACCCTGGGCGCGCGTCTTCGCGTACATGTCGTCGAGGTTGCCGTACTCCGGTGCGCGGTAGCCGTAGCGCACGCCGTCGAAGCGGCTGAGGTTGGAGCTGGCCTCGGCCGGTGCGATGACGTAGTAGGCCGGGACCGCCATGCCCGAGCGCGGCAGGCTCACCTCGACGGTGACTGCGCCCAGCGTGCGGAAGGTGGCGAGCGCGGCCTCGACCGCGGCACGCACGTCGGCCGACATGCCGTCGCCGAAGAACTCCTTCGGTACGCCGATGCGCAGTCCGGCCAGCGGCTGCGCCAGCGCGCGGGTGTAGTCCTCGGCCGGTCGCTGCAGGCTGGTCGAGTCGCGTTCGTCGAAGCCGGCAAAGGCGTTCAGCAGCAGCGCGCAGTCTTCGGCGGTGCGTGCCATCGGCCCGCCCTGATCGAGACTGGAGGCGTAGGCGATCATGCCCCAGCGCGACACGATGCCGTAGGTGGGCTTGATGCCGCTGATGCCGCAGAAGGCGGCCGGCTGGCGGATCGAGCCGCCGGTGTCGGTGCCGCTGGCGGCCGGCGCCAGGCCGGCGGCGATGGCCGCGGCCGAGCCGCCGCTCGATCCGCCCGGCACGTGATCCGTGTTCCACGGATTACGTACTGCGCCGTAGTAACTGGATTCGTTGGTCGAGCCCATCGCGAACTCGTCCATGTTCGTGCGGCCCAGCGTGACCAGGCCGGCGGCGCGAGAGCGTTCGATCAGGCCGGCGTCGTAGGGCGCGGCGAAGCTCTCCAGCATCTTCGAGCCGCAGCGGGCGTGCCAGCCGGTCTGGCAGAAGATGTCCTTGTGCGCGATCGGCACGCCGGTCAGCAGGCCGGCCCGACCTTCGGCGCGCAGCGCGTCGGCGGCGCGGGCTTCGGTCAGCGTCTGTTCGTCGTTCAGTTCGACATAGGCGTTCAGCGCGGCGTTGGCGGCGCGGATGCGCGCCAGGTAGTCCTGCGCCAGCTCGACGGCCGACGCTTCGCCTGCCGCCAGCTTCGCGGCCAGCGACTTCACGGTTTCGGGGGCGCTCATACGATCACTCATTCGATGACTTTGGGCACGAGATACAGGCCGTCCTCGACCGCCGGGGCGACCGCCTGGTAGGCGGCACGGCGGTCGCTTTCGGTCACGCGGTCCTCGCGCAGGCGCAGCACCAGATCGGTGGCGTGCGCCATCGGCTCGACGCCGGTGGTGTCGATGGCCTGCAGCTGCTCGATCAGGCCGAGCATGGAATTGAGGTGGCTGCGCGTGTGTTCGAGTTCCGCGTCGGGCAGTTCGATGCGCGCCAGCTTCGCGATGTGGCGGACTTCTTGGTCGGTCAGGGACATGGAATGCAGATCCGGGCTGTCAGGTGCCGGGGCACCCGCAGGCAAAGATGTTTCGGTTCAAGGAGCTTATGCACTGTTGGGTTATCATTATGAACCATTCAGGCTGCCCGCCCGGCAGCCGGCCCGAACGTCCGGCCGCCACCCGCGGCCCGGGTCCGACGAAAGCTGCCGCCGGGTCGCCCGCCGCAACACCGCTGCTGATCACACCCGACCCGATTCCTGTTCCGGCCGCTGAGCGGCCGCTTTCACATAAGACCATCCATGTTCGGTTTCCTGCGTTCCTATTTTTCCAATGATCTGGCCATCGACCTCGGCACCGCCAACACGCTGATCTACGTGCGTGGCCAGGGCATCGTGCTGGACGAGCCTTCGGTTGTCGCCATCCGTACCGAAGGCGGCCCCAACGCCAAGAAGACCATCCAGGCCGTGGGTCTGCAGGCCAAGCTGATGCTCGGCAAGACGCCGGGCAACATCACCGCCATCCGGCCGATGAAGGACGGCGTGATCGCCGACTTCACGGTGACCGAGCAGATGCTCAAGCAGTTCATCAAGAAGGTGCACGACTCGCGGCTGTTCTCGCCCTCGCCCCGGATAATCATCTGCGTGCCTTGCGGCTCCACCCAGGTCGAACGCCGCGCCATCCGTGAATCGGCGCTCGGCGCTGGCGCCAGCCAGGTGTACCTGATCGAGGAACCGATGGCGGCCGCGATCGGCGCCGGTCTGCCGGTGTCGGAAGCGACCGGCTCGATGGTGGTCGATATCGGCGGCGGCACCACCGAAGTCGGCGTGATCTCGCTCGGCGGCATGGTGTACGCCGGCAGCGTGCGCGTCGGCGGCGACAAGTTCGACGAAGCCATCATCAATTACATCCGCCGCAACTACGGCATGCTGATCGGCGAAACCACCGCCGAGGCGATCAAGAAGGAAATCGGCTCCGCCTTCCCCGGCTCCGAGGTGAAGGAGATGGAAGTGAAGGGCCGCAACCTGGCCGAAGGCATCCCGCGCAGCTTCACCATTTCGTCGAACGAAATCCTCGAGGCGCTGACCGAGCCGCTGAACCAGATCGTGTCGGCGGTGAAGAGCGCACTCGAACAGACCCCGCCGGAACTGGGCGCCGACATCGCCGAGCGCGGCATGGTGCTGACCGGCGGCGGCGCGCTGCTGCGCGACCTCTACCGTCTGCTGATGGAAGAGACCGGCCTGCCGGTGGTGGTGGCCGACGACCCGCTCACCTGCGTGGTGCGCGGCTCCGGCACCGCGCTGGAGAAGATGGACCAGCTCGGCAGCATCTTCGCCAACGAGTGATCCAGCCCGTGACGTCCCGCCTGCTCACGCCCGCCTCGCCGCTGGCGCGGCGGGACGCCCGCCGCGCGGTGTGCGCGGCACCTTCGTGACGGTTTCCTGATTCATGGCTTCACCGGTCGCCGGACATTCCCCACCGCCGTTCTTCCGGCGCGGCCCGGCGCCGCTCGTGCGCCTCGTACTGCTGGCCAGCGCCTCGCTGACGCTGATCGTGGTCGACTACCGGCTGCACTACCTCGAACTGGTGCGCCAGGCGCTGTCGGTCGTGACCACGCCGCTGCAGGTCGCCGCCGGCATGCCGGTGGCCGGCGTCCGTTCGGCCGGTGAGTACTTCGCCGACCTCGCCCGGCTGCAGGCGGAAAACGCGCAGCTCAGGCGCGAACACACCGAACTGGCGACGATACGGCTGCGCCAGGAACAGCTGGACCAGGAAAACACCCGCCTGCGCGCGCTGCTCGACATGCGCGAGCGGGTGAAGGTCGATGCGCGCGTGGCCGAGGTGATCTACGCGGTGCGCGACCCGTTCTCGCGCCGCGTCGTCGTCGACAAGGGCCTCACCCACGGCATCGAGCCGGGCAGCCCGGTGGTGGACGATGTCGGCGTGATCGGCCAGGTCACCCGCGTCTATCCGCTCAACGCCGAAGTCACCCTCATTTCCGACAAGGACCAGGCGCTGCCGGTGCAGGTCGCCCGCACCGGCGTGCGCGCGGTCATGTTCGGCGCCGGCAGCGGCACGCTGGAACTGCGCTACCTGGCGGCCGACGTCGATCTACGCGAGGGCGACCGCATCGTCACCTCCGGCCTCGACGGCGTGTTCGTGCCCGGTCTGCCGGTGGCGCGCGTGAAGTCGGTCGACCGCGACGGCGAAGGCGGCTTCGTGCGCATCCTCTGTGTGCCGATCGCCGGCGTCGAGGCGCATTCGGCCGTGCTCATCATGGCCCCCGGCAAGCCGGTGCAGCCCGACAGCGTGCTGCCGGCCGACGCGGCGCCGCAGGAGGCGAAGAAATGAACCAGCCCTCCTTCAGTTCACGCCGCATCCTGCGTCCGGTCCGTCCGTGGTTCATCTGGCTGTCGCTGCTGGTGGCGCTGGTGGTGAACCTGATGCCGCTCGGCCGCGCCTTCTGGCTGCCCGACTGGGTGGCGCTGGTGCTGTGTTTCTGGTGCGTGCGCGAGCCGCTGCGCGTCGGCATGGGCAGCGCCTTCGTGATGGGTGTCGTGATGGACGTCGGCTACGGCAGCCTGATGGGTCAGCACGCCCTGGCCTACGTGCTGCTCGCCTACGCGGCGACCACCTTCTCCCGCCGCATCCTGTGGTTCGGCCCGCTGCGCCAGTCGCTGCACGTGCTGCCGATGCTGGTCGGCGCCCAGTGCGTGATGCTGCTGGTGCGGCTGGCCGGCGACGCCGAGTTTCCCGGGCTCGAATACTTCGCCGGCGCGCTGATCGCGACGCTGCTGTGGCATCCGATCAGCTTCGTGCTGCTGCTGCCGCAGTACCGGCCCGAGAACAAGGACGAGAACCGGCCCATATGAGTGCCCCCACGCTCACTTCGTTCGCTCGGGAGGGCCGGCTTTGCACAGCCGACCCGTTCAGCAGGCGCAGCGCATGCGCTGCGAAACCCCTGCTTCACCCCCGCCATGGGGGCTGCGCTCGCCCTTGGGACGGCCCTGCGGGCGGCGCGTCGGCCCCCACGCTCACTTCGTTCGCTCGGGAGGGCCGGCTTTGCACAGCCGACCCGTTCGGCAGGCGCAGCGCATGCGCTGCGAAACCCCTGCCTCACCCCCGCCAAGGGGGCTGCGCTCGTTCCACGGTCGGCTTTGCACAGCCGACCGGTTGCGCGGGCGGCGAGCAGTGCTCGCCGAAACCCCCGCTACACCCTCGGGGCGGCCCTGCGGGCGGCGCCTCGGCCTCTACGCTCACGTCGTTTCGTTCGCTCAGGAGTGCCGGCTTTGCACAGCCGGTCCGTTCGCCCGGCACGACGCGTGACTGACAAGGGTCCTTCCTGCGCATGACCGACCTGAACAGCCCGGAACTGCAGCTCGTCCGCTTCCGCCGCCGCGTGTACTTCGCCGGCGCGCTGGTGCTGGTGTGCTTCGCGCTGCTGTTCTCGCGCTTCTTCTGGCTGCAGGTGGTCCGGCACGATTACTACGCCACCCGCGCCGAGGACAACCGCATCGCACTGCTGCCGGTCACGCCCAATCGCGGCCTCATCATCGACCGCAACGGCGAGGTGCTGGCGCGCAACTACTCGGCCTACACGCTGGAAATACAGCCCTCGCGCGTGGCCGATCTCGAAACGACGATAGACGAACTGGCGCAGCTGGTGAATATCGAGGCGCGCGACCGCAAGCGTTTCCGCAAGCTGATGGACGAGTCGCGCAACTTCGATTCGCTGCCGATACGCACCCGGCTGACCGACGAGGAGGTGGCGCGCTTCATCGCCCAGCGCTACCGCTTCCCCGGCGTCGAGGTGCGGGCGCGGCTGTTCCGCCAGTACCCGAACACCGAACTGGCGTCGCACGTGCTCGGCTACATGGGCCGCATCAACCGGCGCGACGCCGAGCGCATCGACGAGGCGGGCGTGGCCGACAACTACCGCGGTACCGACCACATCGGCAAGAGCGGGCTGGAACTGTCGTACGAGAACGACCTGCACGGCGTCACCGGCTTCGAACAGGTCGAGGTGACCGCCGCCGGTCGTGCGGTGCGCGTGCTGTCGCGCACGCCGCCGCAGAACGGCAGCAACCTGCGGCTGACGCTGGACGCCGGCCTGCAGCGCGTGGTCGAACAGGCCTTCGGCGAGCGGCGCGGCGCGCTGGTGGCGATCGAGCCGTCGTCCGGCGGCGTGCTGGCGCTGGTGAGCAAGCCCACCTTCGATCCCAACCTGTTCGTCGATGGCATCGACAGCGCCAACTGGGAGGCGCTGAACACCTCGGCCGACCACCCGCTGCTGAACCGCGCCATCTATTCGGCCTACCCGCCGGGCTCGACCTTCAAGCCCTTCATGGCGCTCGGCGCGCTGACCGCCGGCAAGCGCACGCCGCAGTTCGCCATCGCCGACCCCGGCCACTTCGACTTCGGTGGCCACCGCTTCCGCGACGACAAGGTGGGCGGTCACGGCTCGGTGGACATGCACAAGTCCATCGTCGTGTCGTGCAACACCTATTACTACCGTCTGGCGGCGGACTGGGGCATAGACGGCATCGCCGGCTTCATGGCGCAGATGGGGCTGGGCAGCCGCACTGGCATCGACATCGAGGGCGAGGCGACCGGCGTGCTGCCGTCGCCGGAGTGGAAGAAGAAGCGCTTCAAGAAGCCGGAACAGCAGAAGTGGTACGCCGGCGAAACGATTTCGGTCGGCATCGGTCAGGGCTACAACGCCTATACGATGCTGCAGCTGGCGCACGCGGTGTCGATACTGGCGGCCGACGGCGTCGTGTACAAGCCGCATCTGGTGAAGCAGGTCGAGAACGTGCGCACCGGTGCGGTGCGGCAGATCGAGCCGCAGCCGACGCGGCGGGTGAATCTGAAGCCGGAGCACATCGCCGTGATCAAGCAGGCGATGGAAGACGTGAACAAGGCGGGCACCGGCGCCCGTGCCTTCGCCGGCGCGCCCTATGTCGCCGCCGGCAAGACCGGCACCGCGCAGGCCTTCTCGCTGCGCGGCGCGCAGTATCGCGGCGGCAAGCTGGCGGAAAAGCTGCGCGACCATGCGTTGTTCATCGCCTACGCGCCGGCCGACGATCCGAAGATCGCGCTCGCCGTCATCGTCGAGAACGCCGGTTTCGGTGCGCAGTCGGCGGCGCCGATCGCGCGCCAGGTGTTCGATTACTACCTGCTGGGCAATACGCCGGCAGGCCCCGCACCGGAGGATGCCGATGCAACTGACAGCGAGTAGATGGTCGGCGCTGCGTGAGCGCATCTTCGGCCTGCTGTCGGCGCTCGATCCGCCGCTGCTGGCGATCACCTTCGTGCTGCTGTCGCTGGCGACGCTGGTCATGGCCAGCGCCACCGCCGACTTCTCCTTCCGCTTCGACGCCCATCTGGTCAATCTGGCGGTCGCCCTCGGCGTCATGCTGGTGGTGGCGCAGATTCCGCCGCTGCGCCTGATGCAGCTGGCGCTGCCCTTCTACGTCGTCGGCGTCGTGCTGCTGATCGGCGTCGAACTGTTCGGCGAGACGTCGAAGGGCGCGCAGCGCTGGCTCAACATCGGCTTCACCCGGATACAGCCGTCGGAAATGCTGAAGATTTCGGTGCCGCTGATGCTGGCCTGGTACTTCCACCGGCACGAGGCGCAGTTGAGGCTGCGCGACTTCCTGGTGGCGCTGGTCATCCTGCTGATACCGGTCGGCCTGATCTTCCACCAGCCGGATCTCGGCACCGCCATCCTGGTGCTGGCGGCCGGCGTATTCGTCATCTTCTTCGCCGGCCTGTCGTGGAAGCTCATCATCCCGGTGCTCGCGATCGGCGTCGTCGGCATCGCCACGCTGGCGGTCGAGGGCGACGCGATGTGCGCCGAAGGCGTCGAGTGGCCCGGCTTCAAGGCTTACCAGCGGCAGCGCGTGTGCACCCTGCTCGATCCGACGTCGGACCCGCGCGGCAGCGGCTTCCACATCATCCAGTCCAGCATCGCCATCGGCTCCGGCGGCGTGTTCGGCAAGGGCTGGAAGGAGGGCACGCAGACCCACCTCGAATTCGTGCCCGAACGCCACACCGACTTCATCTTCGCCGTGATGGCCGAGGAGTTCGGCCTGCTGGGTGCGGTGGTGCTGCTGCTCATCTATATGGCGATGATAGGGCGCGGCCTGATGATCGCCGCCCGCTCGCCACTGCTGTTCGGTCGCCTGCTGGCCGGCGCGATTTCGCTGTCCTGCTTCACCTATGCCTTCGTGAACATGGGCATGGTGACCGGCGTGCTGCCAGTGGTCGGCGTGCCCTTGCCCTTCGTGAGCTACGGCGGCACCGCGCTGGTGACGCTGTGCATCGGTCTCGGGCTGCTGATGTCGATCGAGGCGCACCGGCGCCGGCGGCGGGAGCGCTGATCGTGCACATCCGTGGCCTGCTCGCGCTGCTGTCGATCGCCGCCGTGCTCGCCGGCTGTGCCGGCGCGCCGCCGGTGACCGAGGTCGAGCCGGACCCGGCGCCGGTCGTGCGCGCTCCGCCGGGCGAACCGGCGAAACCGGCTCCGCCGGTGACGAAGCGCGGCGGCGGCTATTACCTGGACGACGGCCCGGGCGACAACGCGCCGGACGCCGCCACGCTGGCCGCCATCCCCGACGCCGTGCCGCGCGACGAACCCTTGCACCGCTTCGCCAACCGGCCGTACAGCGCGCTCGGCATGCAGTTCGTGCCGATGACCGAGGCGAAACCTTTCCGCCAGCGCGGCCGCGGTTCCTGGTACGGCCGCAAGTTCCACGGCCAGAAGACCTCCAGCGGCGAGGTCTACGATATGTACGCGATGACCGCCGCGCACGCGACGCTGCCGATTCCGAGCTACGCCCGCGTCACTCACCTGGCCAGTGGCCGCTCGGTCGTCGTGCGGGTGAATGACCGCGGTCCGTTCAAGCCGGGCCGGGTGATCGACCTGTCGTGGACCGCCGCGGCCAAGCTCGGCTATGTGAACGACGGCAGTGCCGAGGTCGAGGTCGAGGCCGTGTTCGCCGAAGGCAGCCCGGGCGATCTGCTGGCGCGTCGCGCCGCCGGACGGCCGGAAGTGCAGCGCACGCCGCCGGTCGAGCGTGCCGCCGCCGATGCGGACGTGATTGCCGCACTGTCGGCCGAAGCCGCGCCAGCGGCGGCCGACACCGGTCACTGGCTGCAGCTGGGCGCCTTTGCCGGCCTCGACAACGCGCAGGCGCTGAGCCGGCGTGTCGTCGACGGGCTGGCCGAACTGGCCGACCGGGTGCGGGTGAACAGTGACGGCAGCCGCCACCGGGTGCAGGCCGGGCCCTTCGCCAGCCGCGAAGCGGCCGAATCGGCCGCCCGCCTGCTGCGCGACCGGCTGGGTCTGGACGCGCTGCTCATCGCGCGCTGAGCGCGCACACCCCGGTCCACTGCGTCTGCGCCGGCCACTGGCCGCGCGCACTGGCGCGTCCGTCCTTGATCACCACCCAGCCCTGCTGACCGTAGTGCGGCAACGCCCGCCGGGCGCCGGTCAGCGCGTCGGCATCGCGTGCGGCGACCAATGCCAGCGTACCGCCAGCCGCGCTGCGCACGGCCCAGGCCACGACATCGCCGTCGCGCGGGCGGGCCGGCAGGCCGTGCCGCGCCAGCCAGCGGTCGAGGTCGGCGCTGCGGCCGATCACCATGCGGGCAGTGCGCCCGGGTACGACGTCGGCGGCGAGCCGCGGCGGCGGCGTGTCCAGCCAGTCGCCAACCAGTGCGTCGGCCGCTGCACTGACGCGCGCGTCGCCGCCGTCGAGCACGGTCAGCGCCAGCGTGCCGTCCAGCGTCGCTTCGCGCAGGATGGGCGGCGCCTCGCCGGGGCGCAGCCGGCGCGCGGTGCGGAAGTCCGGGTCGATCGCCAGTTCGGCGCAGCCCTTCAGCGGCAGCGTGAAGGACTGCTGCGGCCGGTCGACCGTCAGTGTTTCGATGCGCAGCGCGCCGCTGTCCGGGTCGCGCAGGTGCAGCGGCAGGCCGGGCGGATAGGGCGGCGCCGGCTGCGCCAGCGTCAGCGTCACGCTGTCGGTGCCCGGTCTGACGGCGTCCAGTCGCGGTTCGGCCAGACCGCGGCCCTCCACCCATTCGGCGAAGAAGCGGCGCAGGTCGCGGCCGGACGCCTGCTCGAAAGCGATGCGCAGATCGTCCCAGCCGGCGCGGCGGTGACGATGGGTGGACCAGAAGGTGCGCAGCGCGCGGTCGAAGGTGGCGCTGCCCAGCGTGTCGCGCAGCATCAGGAACACCAGGGCCGCCTTGTGATAGCCGATGGCTTGCGACGCGTCGTGCGTGCGGCCGCCGAAGCCGGCCAGGCTGTCGTGCGCTGCCGGCGCCAGCGCCGACAGGCCGCGCAGCCAGTCCAGGCGCAGCGTGCGCGCCACGTCGTCGCCCTGTGCTTCGCGCTGCGCGTAGTCGGCGACGAAAGTGGTCAGGCCTTCCGACCAGTTGCCGCTGTCCGGCGCCAGATGCACGCCGTTGCCCCACCAGTTGTGCGCGATCTCGTGCGGCAGCGAGGTGTGGCGGATGAAGGGCAGGCGCAGCACGTCGATGCCGAGGTAGGTGAGGCCGGCCATGCCGAAGCCGGTCGGCGTCGGCGACGAGGCGATGCTGAAGCGGCTGTACGGGTAGTCGCCGAAGCGCGTCTCGAACTGCGTCAGTGCCTGCGCCGCGGCGTCGAGATAGCCCTCGGCTTCGGCCGCCAGTTCCGGATGGAACAGCGTGACCAGCGTCAGCGTGCGGCCGTCGCGGGCGCGCAGCGCGCGCGTCGTCTGCTGCCACGGGCCGGCCATCAGGTCGGCGCCCTCGCCGTCCTGGCGCGCGTCGAAGCGCTGACTGCGGCGGCTGTCGCGCACCGTGTCCTGCGTCAGGTCGCCCGGCGCCAGCGCGCGTTGTGTGGCGGGCAGGTCGACGGTGAGCGCGTAGCGGTGCAGCAGCGGGCCAGCGCTGTCATAGGGCAGCGGATACCAGGCGCCGCCGGCCGGCAGGAAGCTGCCTGCTTCGCCGATCTGTGGCGCGAAGGCGGTCAGCGTGTCGCGATGGCGGGCGGCGCTGTCCGGCGCCTGTGCGCGGATCTGCCAGCGCAGTTCGAGCTGGCGTTCGCGCGGGGCAGCGGCGAGGTCGATGCGCCACTGCCCGCCGTCGCGCGCCGCGCTCAGCGGGCGGCCGTCGAGCTGCATCGACTCGATGCGGTGGGCGCCGTCCATGCGCAGCGCCACTGCTTCGCCGGCCGGCAGCACGATGCGGGCGGCGGCGTCCAGCGTGCCGCTGGCCGGCGCCAGCCGGGCGGTGATCGCATACTGCGGTGCGGCCAGCGCGCTGCCGCAGCACAGTGTGCAGGCGACGGCCAGCCGGTGCAGCGCGCGCATCAGCGCAGTCTGTCCTGCACCGTCGGCACGATGCCGAACACGGCGTCGGCGACGCCGGCGACCAGATCGTTGCAGTCGGCGTCGCTGTCCCACGGCAGCAGGCTGCCGACGTCGGCCACGCCGAGTGCGCGCAGCTGGTGTTCAACGCCGTGACCGTGGATGACGTGGCCGCTGCCCATCAGGCCGACCACCAGCGCCTGCGGGTGTTCGCGCGCCGCCGCCACCAGCGCCTCGGCCATCGCGCGGTCCCACAGCAGCTGGCCCTGCATGAAGCGCACGAAGGCCTCGTTCGACGCCGCCTGCGCCTGCGGCATGTGATCGCTCCAGATCTGCTTGAGCCAGTTGCGGTAGTTGTCCGGAGCCTCGGCCGGATCACCGACGCCTTCGCGCCGGGCGGGCGGTACGCCGGCCAGACCCCGCTTCGACACCTCGCGCACCACCTGGCGTTCGATGTTCAGCGCGCGCATCGGCAGCCGGTGCTCGCGCGCGAAGCGGAAGATGCCCACGTACAGCGACGGCGGCACGCCCCAGGTGCGCGTCCAGCCGGTGCGCTCGAACAGCGCCGTCTCGTCGAGGTCGCCACGCACCCAGGCGTCGAGCACCGGCTGGGCGTTGCGCGGCAGCATTTCCAGGCCGATCACCATCTGCGGGCGCCGCGCGTGCAGCGCGCGCAGCGTGTCGAGCTGCCAGTCATGGTGAGCGGCGACGTCGTGCGTTTCGCCGAGCAGCAGCACGCTCTGTGCGCTGGCGCGGGCGAGTACGCTGCCGGCGTCGAGTTCACCCTTGCCCGGCGCGATCCAGCGGCCCGGCGGGACGCACTGGGCGGCTAGGGCGGGCTGCAGGAAGGCCACAAGAATGAGGCCGAAGCGGAGCAGGCGTGTCATCGTGGTCGACGAGGGTTAAGGGCTGGGCGGTGGACGTCGCGCCGCGTCCATCGTTCCTTGTGCCGATAGGTCGCGGTGCCGGAAGGACGCTAAGATGCGCCGACCATTCACTGCCGCAGCATATCGTGTCTGCATCTCCGCGCGCCTCGTTGCACCCGCTCCGCTACGTCGCCAGCGCGGCCGCCTATGCACTGGCGACCCAGGTCGATCCGCTGCTCGGCCTGTCCGACGGCCAGCCGCCGGTTCTGCAGATCGGCCTCGGCGTTGCCTTCGCCGTGGTACTGCTGTTCGGCCTCGCCCACGCGCTGCCGGTCATGCTGGTGACGCTGGCGCAGGGCGTGCTGGCCGGGCAGACGCCGCTGGCCGCGACGCTGAATGCGGCACTGATCGGCGTCCTGGTCTGCGTCGGCACGCAGGTGCTGCGCACCTTCCCGCTGCAGCCCTACCCGCGCATGCGCGCCGACCATTACGCCTGGTTCATCGGCGTTGCGCTGCTGCTGGCCATCGCCCGTGGCGCCAGCGACGCCTGGACGTCGGGCGCCCCCTTCTATCTGTCGGACTGGACGCTGCACGCGGCCGCCCACTTCGCCGGCACGCTGCTGGTGGTGCAGCTGGTCGCCGGCTGGATCGGCCGCCTGCAGCTGCAGCGGCTGATGGCCGACCTGCTGACCGTGCTGCCCTGGCTGCTGCTGACGCTGGGCGTGACGGCCGCCCTCTTCCTGCGCGTGCTCGATGGCCCCGAGCCCTACATGCTGGTGCTGCCGGCGGTTTTGGTGTGGTCGGCGATCCGCCTCAAGGTGCGCTGGATGAGCCTGCTGCTGGTGCTGATGAACGCGGTCGCGCTGTACGGCACGCAGACCGGACTCGGCCCCTTCGGCAGCGAGACGCCGCTGCGCGCGCTTCTGCTGCTGCAGGCCTTCGTCATCACGATGTCGATCGCGCCCTATTCGCTGTCGATCACGCTGAACGAGCGCGCCGCCGCGTCGCGTCGCGCGCGTACCCGTGAGGCGCAGCTGCTCGACCTGTTCGACGGCTCGATCCAGGGCATCCTGATCCATCGCCAGTTCCAGCCACTGTACGCCAACCGGCGCGCGGCTGAACTGCTCGGCTTCCAGTCGGTGGCCGACCTGATGGGGCAGCACTCGCTGGCCGACATGGTGGTGGCCGACGACCTGCCGGTCATTTCCAGCGACAGCAACCGCCGCCTGCTCGCCTCCGGCCGTGTGCTGCCGATGCAGCTCGACGTCGTGCGCATCGACGGCCAGCGGCGCACGCTGGATTCGGTCATCCGCCAGGTCAGCTGGGACGGCGCCCAGGCCATCCAGGCCACCTTCATCGACGTGACCGACGACCTGCGTGCGCGGCGCGAACAGCGCGCACGGCTCGAACGGCAGGACGGCCAGCTCGCGGCCATCATGCGCCTCAGCGTCGATCATGCACTGTCGGCCGGTGACGACGCTGCGCTCGCGACGCTGACCGAGGTGGTTGCCGACGCGCTGTCGGTGAGCCGCGCCGGCGTGTGGCGGCTGGACGTCGACACCGGCCGGCTGCGCTGCATGGACCTGTACGACCGCCGCCGGATCGACGTTGATCGCGGCCATGTCTCCGGCGCCGTGCTTGCGGCGTCCGCCTTCCCCGACTATTTCGCCGCGTTGCGCAGCGGCCGCACCATCGCTGCCGCCGATGCGCGCCGCGATCCGCAGGTGCACGAATTCACCGGCGGTTACCTCGACGCCGAGGGCGTCAGCGCCATGCTCGACGCGCCGGTCTTTCTCGACGGCCGGTTGGCTGGCGTCGTCTGTCTCGAACATACCGGCGACGTGCGCGAGTGGGCGCACGACGAACAGCGCTTCGCCGGCGAGGTGGCGACGCTGCTCGGCCGCTTTCTGGTCGCGCGCGAGCGGCACCGGGCGCAGGCGGAGCAGGTCAGGCTGTCGGCCATCCTCGACGCGACGCCGGACTACGTGTCCACGGTGGACACCGATCTGCGCATCACCTACCTGAACCTGTCCGCGCGGCGCACCGTCGGCCTGACCGGCTCCGGCCTGCCTGACGATCTGCTGGTGGGCGATCTCTACCCGCCGGATGCCTACCGTCACTACCTCAAGGTCGAGCTGCCAGCGGTCATGAAGGACGGTATCTGGGTCGGCGAGACACGGCTGCGAAAGCACGGTGGCGGCAGCGTGCCGATGTCGGCGGTACGCGTCGCCCACCGCGACGCCGACGGCCGGGTGCAGTTCATTTCCAGCGTGCTGCGCGACATCAGCGACATCAAGCGCAACGAACAGGCACTGCGTGTGGCCAACGAAACGCTGGAACAGCGGGTGAGCGAACGCACCGCGGAACTTGCGCAGGCCAACGAGCGACTGAAGGATCTCGACCGGCTGAAATCGATGTTCATTGCTTCGATGTCGCACGAACTGCGCACCCCGCTCAATTCCATCATCGGCTTCACCGGTGTGGTGCTGGCCGGCATGGCGGGCGAGCTGAACACGCGCCAGCACGACCAGCTCAGCCGGGTCTATGGCTCGGCCAGGCACCTGCTGGCGCTGATCACCGACGTGATCGACATATCGAAGATCGAAGCCGGCTTCATCGACGTGTTCGAGGAGCGCTTCGAGGTCGAGGCGGTGATCGACGAGGCGGTGCAGTCCGTGACGCCGGCCGCGCGCGAGAAGAAGCTGGATATAGAGGTGCGCGTGCCACCGGGCATCCTGGTCCAGGCGGACCGCCGCCGGCTGCTCCAATGCATACTGAATTTCGTGAGCAACGCGGTAAAGTACACCGTCGAAGGAACCATCACTGTGGAGGCGAGCGTGCGTGGCAGCTGGCTCGACATCAGCGTCGAGGATACGGGCATCGGCATGGACGATACCGGGCTGGCCCGTCTTTTCCAGCCCTTCGAACGCATCGATTCCCACCTGCGCGTGAAGACGCCCGGCACCGGGCTCGGTCTCTACCTGACGCGCAAGATCGCCACCGAACTGCTGTCCGGCAGCGTCGACGTGCAGAGCACGCCGGGCGTGGGCAGCCGCTTCACGCTGCACCTGCCGCGCGAGGGCTCGGGCCGTGCGACGGAGGGCAGCCGTCCGTGAAGACCGCGCTGGTGATCGAGGACAACGAGAACAACCTCGAACTGATCACATTCATCCTGCACGCCGGAGGGTACGGTACGCGCTGCGCGATGACCGGGCTGGAGGGGGTTGCCGAGGCGCTGCGCGAGCGCCCGGATTTCATCCTGCTCGACATCCAGCTGCCGGACATCGACGGTATCGAGGTCGCCCGCCGCATCCGCGCGGCCGAGGGCTGGCCGCCGATTCCGATGATCGCCATCACCTCGTTCGCGATGGCCGGTGACCGCGAGCGCGTGCTGGCCGCCGGCTGCAACGGCTACATCGAAAAACCCATCGACCCGCTGCGGGTGATGAAACAGATCGAAGACGTACTGGCCCGAGCCTGATGGACATCCTGATCGCCGAAGACGACGAGAACTCTCGCCTGATGCTCAGCGCCGCGCTGGAATCGCGCGGCCACGCCGTGCGCACCGCGGCCGACGGGCGCGCCGCGCTCGAACTGGCCAAGGCGCAGCCGCCCGACCTCATCGTGTCCGACATCCTGATGCCGGAACTCGACGGCTACGGCCTGTGCCGCGCGGTGCGTGCTCACCCGCAGCTGGCCGCCATCCCGTTCGCCTTCTACACCGCCACCTTCACCGACCGCCGCGACGAGGAACTGGCCTACCGGCTGGGCGCCGACCGCTTCCTGGTCAAGCCCTGCGAGGTCGGCGCCCTGATCGCCGAGCTGGAGGCGCTGGGCAGCCGTGGCCCGCAGCGACCGGTGGTCGGCGATGCCGACGCGCTGTACGCCGAGCGACTGCGCGACAAGCTGGACAAGAAGATCAACGAGCTCGAAGCCGAACGCACGCGGCTGCGCGATTTCGCCGAGGCGGCGGCCGACTGGTTCTGGGAAACCGACGCCGAGCGCACCATTGTGTACACGTCGGACGGCGCCTGGCCGCTGCGCGGCCTGTCGCTGAACGCGTTGTTCGCGATGCGCCGGCCCGGCCCGCAGCGGCACGACGACATCGCGCTGCTGACGCAGGAATTCCGTCCTTTCCGCGACATCGTGATCGACTGGCGACAGCAGGACGGCGGCGTGCGCATCATGGCGCTGTCCGGCCGTCCGTGGCGCGATGCGGCGGGCCAGATCGGCGGCTACCGCGGCAGCGCCCGCGACGTCAGCCGCCAGGTCAAGGCGGAAGAGGATCTGCGCGCGCTCAATCACGAGCTGGACGAGCGCGTGCGCAGCCGCACCTCCAGCCTGAAGGCCGCGTTCGAGGAACTGGAAAGCTTCAGCTACTCGGTGTCGCACGATCTGCGCGGCCCGCTGCGCGCCATTCACGGCTTCGCCAGCGTGCTCGAATCGGAAATGACACGGCCGGACGTGAGCGGCCTGGGCAAGGCGAGTTTCGACGCGCTGTCGCGCATCCTGCGCGCGGCATTGCGGATGGAGCATCTGGTCGATGACCTGCTCGAACTGTCGCGCGTGACACGGATGCCGCTGCAGCGCCAGCCGGTCGACCTCAGCGCGCTGGCGCAGGAGATCGCCGACACGCTGCACGCCAGCGACCCGCGGCGCGACTGCGCCATCGTCATCCAGCCTGGCATGCTGGTGGCTGGCGACGTCGGCCTGCTGCGCATCGCACTCGACAACCTGCTGCGCAACGCGTGGAAGTTCTCGTCGCCGGTGCCGCACGGGAGCATCGAGGTCGGCGCCGAAGGCCGTGGTCAGCAGGCGGTGATCTACATACGCGACAACGGCGTCGGCTTCGACATGGCGCACGCCGACAAGCTGTTCAATCCCTTCATCCGGCTGCATCGCGAGGGTGAGTTCGAAGGCACCGGCATCGGCCTGGCGCTGGTCCAGCGCATCATCCGCCGCCACAACGGCCGCGTCTGGGCGCGGGCCGAGCCCGGCAAGGGCGCCACCTTCTGTTTCACGCTGGGCGAGAGCGACGCCGAACTGCCACCGATCGCCGCCTGAGGTTCAGTTTCCGCTGTCGAGCGGCAGCGCGTCGACGCCCAGCGCGCGGATGCGCTTGCGCCAGCCGCGGAAGGCCTTCGCGCCGAGCGGCACCACGTGCAGCGACACCGGATAGTCCGCCGCCGCCAGCGTCCGCGCCAGCTTGCCGAGCGCTTCTTCGCTGCGCAGCCAGCGCCGTGTCATGTCGAAAGCCAGCACGTAGGCACGCGCCCGCGGGGCGGCGGCGATCGGTCGGCGCAGCAGGAAGACGCGGGCGAGGCGATCGACGTGCGGCAGCACGGCGCGCACGATGTCCGCTTCGGTCTCCGGCGACAGGTCGTGCCGACCGAGTTCGCACTTCGGGTCCAGCGTGTCCATTTCGTGCTGCACGCCGGCGAGATGTGCCTGCCGTCTTTCCCAGCGTTCGCGGTACAGGTCGGCGCGCACCGGGTCGCGCGTGCGCAGCCAGCGCCAGATCGTTTCGCAGCCGGCGAGTATCGCGTCGGCGTCGGCCTGCATCACCGCCTCGATGTCGTCGATGCCGCCGGCGTCATCGGCGTCCAGTTTCAGATCGCCGAGCGCGAAGCGGGCCGCGAGGTGGTCCGGCGCCCGCGCCAGCAGCGCCTCGATGGCCGGACGCCGGTCGGCATCCGGTTCCAGTTCTGCAGTCAGCTGCAGCAGCGTCCATTCATCCTCGACGCTGCGTTCGCCGTTTTCACGCAGCGCCTGCAACTGCTGCAGACGTTCGGCCAGATAGCTGTTGCGCTCCTGCCAGCGCGTGCGTACGTCGTCGCGCCAGCGGGCGTCGAGTACGCCGGCCAGCCGTGGCAGCGCGTCGCCCAGCCAGCGCTCGGCTGCGGTGGTGCCGATCACCGGCAGGACGGGTGACGGCGCTTCTCCGAGTGCGCGCAAACGGTCGTTCAGGCTGGGGTGGGTGTCGCCGTAGCCGGTGCTTTCCTGCAGTACCTCGTCGCGGTAGCGGCAGGCGCGCGCTTCGTCGAGCGACGACAGCGCGCGTCGCCATTCGCCGCTCAGTGCGGACGGCGGCTCGGCCTGCAGGCGGGCCAGACGGTCTATGCCGGGCCAGAAATCCTGCGCCTCGAAGCGCGCCGCGATGCCCACCCGCTGCAGCGCACGGGCGGCCGCCGGGGCACCGACCAGCTCGGCCGACGAGCGGTCGGCCTGGTATTCGTTGGCGCGCGCCATCACGAACGAGTAGGCGTTGAACCACGGTGCGTACCAGTCGAACAGCCGGGCGACGAGGCGGCTGCCCCAGTCGTCCCAGGTCTGCGCCATCGACTGCATCTGTCCCCAGGCGCCACGCAGGCGGTAGATGAAGGCGCCGAAGCGGCCGTGGTCGCCAGCCAGGTGACCGTATTCGTGGGCGACCACCGCCAGTGCCTCGTCCTCGTCCAGCGTCTGCAGCAGCGGCAGGCCCAGTATCAGGTAGTGCCGGTTCCAGCCGAACAGGCCGAGTCGCGGATGCTGCACGACGGCCGCGTTGAGCTGATCGACCAGCAGCACGTGATGGAAGACGGGCCCGTTCATCCGTCGCTGCATGTCGTCGAGGCGCTCGAACAGACGGGGCGCATCCTCGCGCTTGATCTCCAGGCCCTCCGGTGCCGGGAAGCGCGCCAGCAGCATGCGGAAGGACGTCTTCAGCAGCAGCCACAGCGGCAGCGCGAGCAGGATGAGGGCCTTGCCCAGCTTCAGCGCGATCAGCGCCACCGCGCCACCGCCCTTAAACAGCATCAGTACGACGCCGGCCAGCGCACCGACCATCAGCAGGGCCATGCCGAGCACGACGGCCAGAATGACGAAGCCGAGCAGCGCCACCGCCGCCACGCGCGCGCGATAGCCCGACGGGTTGCGCGCGGCCACCGCTTCGAGGCGGTGGATCAGCTGTTCGAAACGCGATACGTCCATGCATCCATCCCTGTCCCCGGAAAGGACGATGAAAATAGCATGACCGTATTCCGCTGCCGTGACGCTTTGCTCAGCGCCGGCCCACCCACAGCACGCCGGCGATCACCAGCACGGTGCCGGCGATCTGCAGCGCCGACACCGGTTCGGCCAGCATCCACCAGGCGAGGAAGACGGTGATGACCGGACCGGTGCTGCCGACCAGCGCGGCGGTCTGCGCGCCCATGCGGCGGATCGCCGCCGACTGCAGGAACACCGGCAGCACGGTCGAGAACAGCGCCATCGCCACTGCCAGCCACAGCACCGGTGCCGGCTGCGCCAGCGCGTCGAGCGGGCGCAGCGCGACGAAGTGCAGGCTGACCGCCACCGTCGACACCAGTGTGGCGAGCGCGGAAAAGCGCGTCGCGCCGAGCTTGCGTATCGGCGCCGCGGCACCGGTCAGGTAGATGGCGAAGCTGAGCGAGGAGCCGAACACCAGCGCGCAGCCCAGTGCAATGACGGCCGCTTCGCCGCTCACTTCGATGTCGTGCACCACGGCCAGCGCGATGCCGGCGTAGCAGAGCAGGCTGGCGACGACTTCGCGCCGCGTGATGCGACGGCCGTGCGCCATCCAGCCGATCAGCAGCGTCAGTGTCGGGTAGGTGAACAGCACCAGCCGTTCGAGGCCGGCCGAAATGTAGAGCAGGCCATAGAAATCCAGCATGCTGGCGCCGTAGTAGCCGAACAGGCCGAGCACGGTGACGGTCGCCCAGTCGCGCGCGCTGAGCGGCGCGCCGCGCCGGGCTTCGCGCCAGGCGACGACGACGAATACCGGTGCGGCCAGCAGCATGCGCAGCGCCACCAGCGTGACCGGATCGACGCCGTGCGGATAGGCGAGCTTGGCCAGGATGGCCTTCAGCGAAAAGCCGGCCGAAGCGATGACCGCGAGCCAGATGCCGAGGCGCGCGTCGGTGGCCGGTGTCGACATCGCTACTTCCGTCGTCCGCCGAGGATGGAACCGAGCACGCCGCGCACGATTTCGCGCCCGACCGAACTGGCGATGGTGCGCGCCACCGTCTTGGCGGCCATCTGCGCGATGCCGTCGCGCTGACCGCCGCGCGGGCCGGTGGATCCGAACACGATGTCGCCCAGACCGCCGAGCAGGCCGCCGCCCGAGCCGGCCGGCGCTTCGGGCACCGGCTTGCCGGTGGCGGCCGGGTTGGCATTCACGGCCGCTGCGAGCATTTCGTAGGCCGACTCGCGGTCCAGCGTCTGTTCGTAGCGGCCGCGCATCGGCGAGTGCTGGATCATCGCGCTGCGCTCGTCCGCGGTCAGTGGGCCGAGGCGCGACGCGGGCGGCAGCACGAAGGCGCGCTCGACCATCGACGGCCGGCCCTTCTCGTCGAGGAAGGAAATGAGCGCTTCGCCGGTGCCCAGCTCCATGATGGCCTGTTCGGCGTCGAACTTCGGGTTCTGCCGCATGGTCTGGGCGGCGGTCTTGACCGCCTTCTGGTCGCGCGGCGTGAACGCGCGCAGCGCGTGCTGCACCCGGTTGCCGAGCTGGGCCAGCACGGAATCCGGCACGTCCAGCGGGTTCTGCGTCACGAAATAGACGCCGACGCCCTTGGAGCGGATCAGCCGCACCACCTGTTCGATCTTTTCCAGCAGCGCCGGCGGCGCCTCGTTGAACAGCAGGTGGGCTTCGTCGAAGAAGAACACCAGCTTGGGCTTGTCCATGTCGCCCACTTCCGGCAGCTGTTCGAACAGTTCGGCCAGCAGCCACAGCAGGAAGGTGGAATAGAGCTTGGGCGAGCTGTAGAGCTTGTCCGCGGCCAGGATGTTGATGGTGCCGCGGCCGTGCTCGTCGAAGGTCATCAGGTCGGCGATGTCCAGCATCGGTTCGCCGAAGAAGCGGTCGGCGCCCTGTTCCTCCAGCTGCAGCAGGCCGCGCTGGATGGCGCCGATCGACGCGGTGGAAATGTTGCCGTACTGGGTCTTGAACTGTGCCGCGTTGTCGCCGACATGCTGCACCAGCGCGCGCAGGTCCTTCATGTCGAGCAGCAGCAGGCCGTGGTCGTCAGCCACCTTGAACACGATGGTGAGCACGCCGGCCTGCGTATCGTTCAGGCCGAGCAGGCGAGCGAGCAGCAGCGGACCCATGTCGCTGACGGTGGCGCGTATCGGGTGACCGGATTCGCCGAACACGTCCCAGAAGCAGACCGGGCTCGGGTAGGGCACGAAATCGCTGATGCCCAGCATGTCCAGCCGCTGCTGCAGCTTGGGACTGACCGTGCCGGCCGCACCCATGCCCGACAGGTCGCCCTTCACGTCGGCCATGAACACCGGTGTGCCGATGTAGGAGAAGCGTTCGGCCAGTGACTGCAGCGTGACGGTCTTGCCGGTGCCGGTGGCGCCGGTGATGAGCCCGTGGCGGTTGGCCATATTGGGCAGCAGGGCGAGCGAGAGGTCGCCAGCGCGGGCGATGTGGAGCGGTTCGGCCATGGCTTCTGTCCTCGGAGGGGATGGCGCGATGCTACCAGCGCGGCGCCCAAACCGAGCGTGAGCGCGCCCTATGACGCGAAGCGGTACTGCGACTTGCCGGCGCGCTTGGCTTCGTACATTGCGTCGTCGGCACGGCGCATCAATGCGTCCGGTGCGTCTGTCCGGGAGTCGGTGTAGGCGATGCCGACACTGGCGCCGATCTGCACCAGCTGGTTGCCGCCGGCGTCTATCGGCCGCGCCAGTGCGCTGACGATCTTGGCGGCGATGAATCGCGCGGTGTCCGGGCTTTCCAGCGCGCACAGCACGACGACGAATTCGTCGCCGCCCAGCCGCGCGACCAGATCGGTGCGCCGCACGACCGCTTCGAGTTGTCGCGCAACCCAGCTGAGCACGCGGTCGCCGGCTTCGTGGCCCTGCGTGTCATTCACCTGCTTGAAGCCGTCGAGATCGACCAGCATCAGCGCCAGACCGCTGCCGTGCAGGTTTTCCAGCGCGCTGCTGAGGCGGTGCTCGATGCCGCGCCGGTTCAGCAGGCCGGTCAGCGGGTCGCGCTCGGCCATCGCCAGCGCGCTCGCCTCGGCGCGCTTGCGTTCGGTCACGTCGTTGGCGATGCCCTGCAGCAGGCCGTCGGGCAGCGGGTTGAGCACGACGTGCAGCCAGAGCACGCCGGACTCGCCGTACTGCACGCCGAAATCGGCCGAGGTCGGCCGCTGGTCGCTCAGGGCGCGCACCATCAGCGTATCGAGCCGCGACGAGGCGTCGCCAAGCAGGGCGCCCAGCGCATAGCTGCGATCGCTGCCCTCGCGCGCCGGCAGCCGCAGCTTGGCCGCCAGCCAGGGGTTCCAGTCGTGCAGGCGACCGGCGTTGTCGACGGTGAAGATGCCTGTTTCCGCGCTTTCGAAGATGAGCCTGAACTTGCGCTCGGACGCCTCCAGCTGTGCCCGCGTATCGCGCTCGGTGGCGAGCAGGTCGTCCATCCGCGTGATCAGCGTATTGATGTCGCCGGCCAGCCGGCCGATCTCGTCGCCGGCGTGGCCGGCCGGTACCGAAACGTGCTTGCCGACGCCGATTTCGAGGTGGTGCAGGTCATCCGACAGCTTCTTCACCGGGCGCGTGAATACGTTCAGCACCACCCAGGCCACCGACAGCACGACGAACACCAGTTCGATCAGCAGGATGATGGCGATGAAGCTCGAGTAAGCACCGGCGTCGTGTGCGATCTTCGAACTGGCCGGCCATACCTTGAGCTCGCCGACCTGCTGGTCGGATGCGAACGGCGAGGTCAGGGGCCGGGCGAGCACCGGCAGCCGCAGTACGCCGGTGTCGTTGTCGGCCTCGCCCACCGACGCCAGCACGTGGTCGCCCTCGGTGATGACGACGCGGGCGACGGCATCGTTGAGCAGCAGGCCGCGGGCCACCTCGTTCGCCAGTTGTTCGTCGCGCGCGAAGGCGGCGACGCTGGCGGTGCGCTCGACGGTGGCCATCAGTTCCGCCAGATGCCGCTGCATCCGTTCCCGTTCTTCCCGGCCGACCATGACGGTGCTGGCCAGCGCGACCAGAACGCCGACCAGCCCGCCGAAGAACAGCATCAGCAAAGTGGTCCGCCAGACCACGCTGGTCTGCAGCCGACGCGGCGAGTGCGCGGCGTCGGGCGTGCCGGGCGGGCGGGAAGCCGGTTCAGTACTCAAGGAGCAGCACCACCCGGACGCGCTTGTCCACCCGCGCGGCGTCGACATAGCCGATCGTGCCGCGCTCGGCCGCGACGCGTCGCAGCACCGACTCGGCGTCGTCGATCTGCTCCGGCGGCTGGGTCCGTCCGGAGAATTTCAGGCGCGCCCAGTAGGCGCTGATCTCGTTCATTTCGCGATTGACCAGTGCGCGGTAGAAGTCCGCGCGCAACGATTTCGTATCCAGCACGACGGCGGGCGTGCCGGACGGCAGGTGCTTGATGCGACCGAGGAACAGATGGCTTGCTTCCTCCCTGCTCAGGCTGTCCACCCCGCTCGATGGGTGAACGATGACCGCCAGCGTTTCCGCACGCGCCCATCCGCTCACGAACGCAAGAACGAGCGTGAGCAGGGTTCGTCGGGTGAACAAGTGCATCAGCGGCATCAGAAAACGAAATCCAGCACGACGGTGAACAGCGTCAGACTGGCATCGCGGACCGGCAGGCCGCTGGGGGTGATCAGTATCGACGACGATGAGGCATTGATCTTTTCGATTTGTACCTTCAAGGCGTAATCGGTGGCGAAGTCATAACGCACACCGGCGCCAAAAGTGCGCTGATTCATCGTCAGCCGGTCCACGACGCGGTCATAGACGACCTGCAGCGCAGCCGCCGGCGCCGGCAGCGTCAGCGCACTGTCGTCCGGCTCGAAGGAGATGCGTCCCCAGGTCAGATAGGGCTTCCACGCGCCGATGCGGTAGCCGGCGACCACGCTCGAACCCCAGCCGGAATAGCGCGGAAACTGCGAGAAGGTTTCCCGCGCAAGAATGCCCTGCAGCGACCACGGGCCGTTTTCGTAGCGCGCGCTGAGGCCGGCGAAGGTGATGTGGTGCGAAGTCTGGATCTGCGATGCCCGCAACTGTGCCTGCGCCAGCGGTACCGATGCCAGCGCGTCGCGCAGTTCGACCAGCGAACGGTCGCCGCGCGCGTGGATGTCGGCCCAGGCCGCCTTCAGCGTCAGCGTGTCGTTCGCCCATTCGATCGTCGCGCCCACGGTGGTCGCATCGTCCTGCGTCACCCGCTGGCCGTACAGGTAGAAGTCGCCCCGCGATTGACCGCCATACACCTTGACGCTGCCCAGTCCGTCGCCGATCGGCGTGCGCAGCGTGAGGTCGGCGCCATCGAAGCGGTCCTGCGTCACCACGCCGTACACCTCGGTCGGCGGTCGCGCCGCGGTGTAGGCATAGCCGACGTGGCGTGAGTCGCCTTCGAGGTAGATGTCGGCGCCGAGCCGGCCGGCGCGCAGTTCCAGCCAGTCGGTCGGGGCGTAGCGCACGAAGCCCCAGCTCAGGATGGGCGCCCAGTTGCCTTCGCTGTTCAGGCGACTGACCGCCTGTATCGTCGTCGACCAGCGCGGATTGAAGCTGGCGTTCGCCTGCAGGCCGATGCGGGTGTCCAGACGGAAACCCAGCTTGTCGCCCTCGATGCCGCCGGCCTGCTCCAGGTCACGCCGATAGACGACGTCCTCCTGGCTGTGATAACCGGCGCCCAGCGTTCCGAAGCCGCCGAAGTGCCACAACGGTTCGGTAGCCGGGTCGTCCGCCAGGGCGCCGCTGCTGGCGCTGATGGCCAGCAGAGCGATCAGAAGTCTTGTACTTGTCACGATTGCATTCACCCGCCGGCCACGGGGGCCGGAAAATTCCCATTCGGAATTAACGGAGCCCGGCGCAACGCTCTTGAGCCCGTCATCGGCGCTCTCGATTAAAATCGTGGCTTGCACATTTCCAACGGACGTCTTCTTTCATGGCCGGTCATTCCAAGTGGGCCAACATCCAGCATCGCAAGGGCCGTCAGGACGCCAAGCGGGGCAAGGTGTTCACCAAGCTGATCAAGGAAATCACCGTGGCAGCCCGCATGGGCGGCGGCGACCCCAACTTCAATCCGCGCCTGCGCATGGCGGTTGATAAGGCGAAGGGCGAAAACATGCCCGGCGACAACATCGATCGCGCGGTCAAGCGCGGGACCGGTGAGCTCGACGGCGCAAGCTACGAGGAAATCCGCTACGAAGGGTACGGCATCGGCGGTGCTGCTGTCATGGTCGACTGCCTGACCGACAACCGTACCCGCACCGTGGCCGACGTGCGCCACGCCTTTTCCAAGTATGGCGGCAACCTCGGCACCGACGGCTCGGTGGCTTTCATGTTCAAGCACTGCGGCCAGCTCATCTTCGCGCCCGGCACCTCCGAAGACGCGCTGATGGAAGCGGCGCTGGAAGCCGGCGCCGAGGACGTGCTCACCAACGACGACGGCTCGATCGAAGTGCTGAGCCCGCCAGCCGACTTCGTTGCGGTCAAGGACGCGCTGGAAAAGGCCGGCTTCAAGGCCGAATTCGCCGAAGTGACGATGAAGCCGCTGAACGAGAGCCCACTGGCCGGCGACGATGCAGTGAAGATGCAGAAACTGCTGGACGTGCTGGACAGTCTGGACGACGTGCAGGAGGTCTACACCACCGCGGTGATGGACGAAGAGTAAAGTCGCCGGGGTAAGGTCGCCAGGGTCTTTCGCCCCGGATGTTTCGCATAGTCACCGGAGAACGCCAATGCTGCTCACCACCACGCCCACGCTCGAAGGCCGGCCCATCCGCCAGTACCACGGCGTGGTGACCGGCGAAGCCATTATCGGCGCCAACATCTTCAAGGACCTGTTCGCCAGCGTCCGCAATGTGGTCGGCGGTCGCGCCGGCGCCTACGAAAGCACACTGGCCGATGCGCGCGAGGCGGCGATGCAGGAAATGAGCGAGGCGGCGGCGAAGCTGAGCGCCAACGCGGTGGTCGGCATCGACATCGACTACGAAGTGCTGGGCGCCGACAACGGCATGCTGATGGTGTGCGTGAGCGGTACCGCGGTCAGCGTGTGACGCGCCGCACGATTGACAAACCCGCCTGATTCGCCAGAATGCAGGCAGTTTCCCCTGTTTCATGGCGCCGATTTGTCTCAGCTTGCGGGCGCCCGGGTTCCTCCGGCGGTGTGCTGCCGGATCTCCCTTACAAATTCGGCTAAAGCGAGGGCGAACCCGGTCCTGGCTTTGGTCAACCGGGTTTTTTCATGGCCAACGAACTATCCATCCCTGAAGACAGCGTCGGCATCGTCAGCCCGCTGTGCGCGCGTTTCGACACGCCGCTGACGCTGAAGAGCGGCGCCGTGCTGCCGGGTTTCGAGCTGATGTACGAAACCTATGGCGAACTGAACGCCGCCCGCTCGAACGCGGTGCTGGTCTGCCCGGCGCTGTCCGGTCACCACCACGCAGCCGGCATCCATGCCGACGCGCCGAAGAACACCGGCTGGTGGGACAACCTGATCGGCCCGGGCAAGCCGCTCGATACGCGCAAGTTCTTCGTCATCAGCGTCAACAATCTCGGCGGCTGTCACGGCTCGACCGGCCCGATGAGCACCAATCCGGAAACCGGCAAGCCCTGGGGGGCGGATTTCCCGGTGGTGACGGTCGAGGACTGGGTGGCGGCGCAGTCCTTGCTGGCCGACCGCCTCGGCATCGACTGCTGGGCGGCCATCATCGGCGGCAGCCTGGGTGGCATGCAGGCGATGGCGTGGTCGATTCACCTGCCGGCGCGCGTGCGCCATGCGCTGGTGATCGCATCGGCACCCAAGCTGACGGCGCAGAACATCGCCTTCAACGAAGTGGCGCGCCAGGCCATCATCACCGACCCGGATTTCCACGGCGGCCACTTCTACGAACACAACACGCTGCCGCGTCGCGGTCTGCGGCTGGCGCGCATGCTGGGCCACATCACCTACCAGTCGGACGACCTGATGGCCGAGAAATTCGGCCGCCGGCTGCGCGAGGGCGGACGCAAGTTCAGTTTCGAGGTCGAGTTCGAGGTCGAGTCCTATCTGCGCTACCAGGGCGACAAGTTCGCCGGCAGCTTCGACGCCAACACCTATCTGCTGGCCACCCGCGCGCTCGACTACTTCGACCCGGCGCACGACGCCGGCGGCGATCTGGCGGCCGCCTTCGCGCCGGCCACTGCCGACTACCTGCTAGTGTCCTTCTCGACCGACTGGCGCTTTGCGCCGTCGCGCTCGCGCGAAATCGTCGATGCGCTGATGCGCAAGGGTCGCAACGTGAGCTACGCCGAAATCGAATCGTCGGCCGGCCACGATTCCTTCCTGCTCGACGACCCGCACTACCATGCAGTGCTGCGTGCGTATTTCGACAACATTACGGTGTGAGGCGGGTACTGACATGACTGCACTGGACGGACGCATAGACTACGACGTGATCGCCGGCTGGGTGAGCTCGGGCGCGCGCGTGCTCGACCTCGGCTGCGGCGACGGCGCCTTGCTGCGCCACCTGAAGGACAGCCGCGGCGCCAGCGGCTACGGCGTCGAGATCGATATCGAGCGCGTGATCAGCTGCATGCGCAACGGCATCAACGTGCTGCAGATCGACCTGGAAAAGGGCCTGTACGACTTCGTCGACCAGAGCTTCGATCTGGTCATCATTTCGAACGCGCTGCAGACCCTGCACCGCACCGAAAAGCTGCTGACCGAAATGCTGCGGGTGGGCCGCGAGGCGGTCGTGAGCTTCCCGAATTTCGCGTTCTGGAAGCACCGCATGGCCATCATGGACGGCCACATGCCGGTGTCCGACCGCCTGCCCTACCAGTGGTACGACACGCCCAACGTCCGCTTCTTCACCATCGCCGACTTCGAAGCGCTGTGCGAAAAGCTGGGCATCGAAATCCGCGAGCGCCTGGTGCTCGACGATGCCGGCCAGCCGGTGAAGGAAGAGCCGAATTTCCTCGGCAGTTTTGCGCTGTACAGATTGGGAGGGGCTAGAGGCTAGGGGTCAGGGGCTAGAGGAAGCATGCGGGCGGCTTCTCCGCCCGGAATTCGCTAGCCCCTAGCCTCTCCTCCCGAGTCCCTGCCCCGCGCCCTCCCCGCAAGCACCACCAGTCCCAGCACCGGCACGCCCAGCAGCGCGGTCGCGGTGAAGAAGGCTTCGTAGCCGTGGGCGTCGACATAGACGCCGGAAAAGCCGGCGATGAACTTCGGCAGCAGCAGCATCAGCGAACTGAACAGCGCGTACTGGGTGGCCGAGTAGGCCACGTTCGTCAGCCCCGACAGATAGGCGACAAAGGCCGAAGAGGCGATGCCGGCCGACAGGTTGTCGGCGGAGATCGCGAAGATGAGCCCGTTCACGTCGTGGCCGCGGCCGGCCAGCCAGACGAACAGCAGATTGGTTGCCGACGACAGCGCGGCGCCGAGGAACAGCGTCTTCATGACGCCAATGCGCGCCGTCAGCACGCCGCCGATCACCGCGCCGACGATGGTCATGCCGACGCCGTACACCTTGGCCACGTTGGCCACTTCGTCCTTGGTATAGCCCATGTCCACGTAGAAGGCGTTGGCCATGATGCCCATCACCACGTCGGAAATGCGGTAGGTGCCGATCAGTGCCAGCAGCAGCACCGCGTGCCAGCGATAGCGGCGGATGAAATCGACGAAGGGCGACACCACGGCGCCGTGCACCCAGGCGGCGGCGGCCAGCAGCGGGCCGTGCAGTCCTTCATGCGCCAGCCACTCGCGGGTGCGCGCCTCGCGCTGCACGGTGTCCGCCGACACCGGCGCGTCCGGCTCGCGGATCAGCAAGGTCGTCAGGATGCCGACGCCCATGCTGGCCGCCATGATCAGATAGGCGAAGCGCCAGGGTGCGTGTTCGTAGGCGGTATCGGTCGCATCGACCGAGGCGGCCAGCCACAGCACGCCGGCCGAGGCGGCAATCATCGCGATGCGGTAGCCGCCCTGGTAGGTGGCCGCCATCGCGCCCTGCAGCCGTTGCTCGACCGCCTCGATGCGGTAGGCGTCCAGCGCGATGTCCTGCGTGGCGGACGCGAAGGCCACCGCCAGCGCGCACCACACCATGCGTTCCAGCGCCTGCGCCGGATCGGTGTTGGCCATGCCGAACAGCGCGCCAGCGATGGCCAGTTGCGACAGCAGCAGCCAGCTGCGCCGCCGCCCGAGCAGCCGGGTCAGGCCGGGCAGCGGCAGGCGGTCTACCAGCGGCGACCATACCCATTTGAAGCCGTAGGCCAGACCTATCCAGCTGAAATAGCCGATGGTTGAGCGGTCGATGCCCGCTTCACGCAGCCAGTAGGACAGCGTGCCGAGCACCAGGATGAGCGGCAGTCCGGCGGAAAAGCCGAGGAAAAGCATGCCGATGACGCGCGGGTGCGCATACACCTTGAGGCTGTCGAGCCAGCCGGCGGCAGGGGAAGTGGGGATCAAGGGCGGACGGAGTGAGACGGCAGGTAAGCGGGAAGATACCAGTGCCCGCGCCTTCCGTCCGGTCTGCGGCGGGTCGTGATGCGCCGATCAGGCGACTACGCGTATTCGGAGAAGAACAGTCCCATCACCGCGGCCAGCGAGCTACCCGCCTCCGCGCAGGCGCCTTCGAAGGCCTGCGGCTCCAGCCGGGTGATCTGCCAGGCGGCCGGCGAGGCCGAGGCAACGATGCGGGCCGAATCGATCAGCTCCGCGTCGTAGCCGACCGCGTGCCGCGCAAGATGCAGCAGCGACGCTTCGAATTCGTGCGGCGCGCCGTGGGCCGGATCGATCTGGGCGCCAATGGCGACGGCAAAGCTGCGTGGCAGCCGCCATTCGGTCAGCAGCGCTTCGCCCACCGCGGCGTAGTCGCAGCCGACGATCTCGCGTTCCAGATGCTCGATTGGCGCGCCCGAAGCACGGCTGTCGACCAGCGCCTGTTCCGACTCCTGCGGCACGTGCATGTACATGACCATGTGGCCGATGTCGGCCAGCATGCCGCCGACGAACAGCCGCTCGGCGTCGAGCAGGCCGCAACTCTTGGCGGCCGCGCGCGACAGCAGGCCGCGCATCGCCGAGGCCCGCCAGAAGCGGGCGACATCCATGCGCTCCGGGCGCATGCCGGCGAATACGGCGGTCACCGTCGTCGCCAGCACGATGTCGTGCACCTGCTGCATGCCGAGCACGCTCACCGCGCGCTGCATCGTTTCGATCTTGCCGGGGAAGCCATAGAACACGCTGTTGACGACGCGCAGCACACGCATCGTGATGCCAGGGTCGGCCGCCACCACCTTGGCCAGTTCGATCACCGAGCCATCCGGGTCGTCGATGACCTGCTTCACCCGATGGTAGATGGCAGGCAGCGTGACCAGTTCGGTCGTTCTGCGCGCCAGTTCCTGTGCGGAGTGTGTGGTCATCGGGGGAGCGGGGATGCGGTGGCAATGAGCTGAATTCGGCGTCCTGCCGGAAAACTTGAGCGTCTGTCCGCTCAGCGGGACGTCAACCGGTGCTGCAGCGTGCCGAGCAGGCGCCAGGCGCCCCACAGCCGCAGGCCCCAGCGCCAGACGCGCTGCGGGCGCACGAGCGCGAAGCCGACCAGCGCAGCCGCCAGCGCCTCCGGGTGACTGCGCACCCAGGCGGCACCGGCGCGGATCTGGTCGCCGACGTTCAGTACCGGGTCGAGCACCGCCGACTGTGCCGCCGCTTCGACGCGCAGCCGACGTGATCGTTCGACCAGCCGCTCGCGCGCAAGGGCCAGACGCAGGCGCCGTTCGTTCATCGGTCCAGCGCGTCGCGGTCGCGCTTCAGTTCGTCCAGCGTGGATGCGAACAGCCGCGTGCCTTCAGCCATGCGCGCGCGGGCGATGACCGCGGCGACCACGCCCAGCGTGATGAACAGCGTCGAAAACAGCGTCAGCACCAGCAGACGGTGGCTGTCCCACAGCAGCACCGTCAGCAGCACCGCCAGGAAGGCGATGCCGAAGGTGAGGAAGGCGATGGCCAGCGCGCCATAGACCAGCAGCTCGGTCAGGCGCAGCGCTTCGTCGCGCGCTTCGACGGTGATCAGTTCCAGCCTGACGTGAACGATCTCGATCAGGCTGGAAACGAATCCCTTCAGCGATACGGCGAGGCGCTCAGGCCGGGGCGATGCGGCCATCGCGAGCTCAGCGGCGGCCGATCAGCAGACCGACCAGCAGACCTACGCCAGCGGCGACGCCAATCGACTTCCACGGGTGTTCATGCACGTAGTCGTCGGTGGCGCGGGCCACTTCGCGCGACTTTTCCTTCAGCGCGGCTTCCGCATCGGCCAGCTTGTGACGGGCGGAGGTGAGATTCTCCTGCATGCGCACGCGCAGCTCGCCCACCTTCTCGCCGGCCTGGTTGGCCGTCACACGCAGCAGTTCCTCGGCGTCGGAGATGACCACCTTCAGGTCTGCAACCAGCTTTTCCTTGGTGACGGTGTTCGGATCGATCAGTTCGGACATTGCTCTTCTCCTTTGCGAGTGAAGTCATTTCGGGGCAGACCCCCGAAGTTAGCCGTTCAGGTTGCAGGCCGCAACGCAACGGTGTCGTCGGCCGGGCGCTTCCGCTGTAGGCGGCCGGCTACACCGAGCAGGCTCAGGCCGGCCAGCAGCATGGCCCAGCGCTCTGCCTCCGGAACCAGGGCCGCGGCAAGAAATGCGGTCGCCACGGCCTGATGACCGGCCGTCGTGATGTGGACATCGTCCCAGAACAGATAGCCCGCCGGATTGGCCGGGCAGCCGGCCTGTGTCTGGCAGGGTGTATCTATATTGGTGAAGCCGTACTGACCGGGATCAAGTGCCACTGCATTGAGCAGGCCCGATACGTCAACCGTGCGGAAGCGGGCATCCGCCAGATTCAGGTCCAGCTGGTCGAGCATCAGCGCGAGCGCGGCGTTGTGGGCGGCCGACACCGAACTGGCCAGACCGGCCGCCAGCGGACCTTCCTCGACGAAGGAGGGCGTCAGGCCGAGGTCGGGCATGTTGGGAATCAGGAAATCGCGTGCGCCTGCCATGTACAGCGAGGTGATCGCCGTCTGCAGATTGCCCACCGCATTGTCCACGGTGGCGGGCGTGGTCAGCGAGGCAGGCAGGAAATAGTCGTTCGGGCCGCCCCAGATGAAGTAGAGCTTGTCGCCGCCGCCGCCGCCGCCGCCGCCGGCCACGTAGTCACCCACCTGGGCGTTGATGCCGGTGCCGTTCAGCCAGCCCGGAGACTGCTGCAGCAGGCTCGCCAGCAGCGCACCCTGGCTGGTGTCCTCGACATAGTTGTCGGAGCCGCCGCCGACCGGCGTGCCGGTGCGCGCGCCGCCCACCGCGTGGTTGTCCAGCGGTAGGTTCAGCCAGGCGGCCAGATACTCGACCGCCACCGGGCCGTTGGAAAAACGCCCTGGCGCGTAACCGAAAGCTGCGGACGGGAACAGACCCGATGTCAGCGTCTGGAAGTTGCCGGTGTCCGACAGGCTGTCGCCGAACACGACCAGTTCGTTCCAGTCAGCCGCGGCCGGCAGCGAAAGACTCAGAGCGGCGGCGAGAGCGAGACTGCGCAGAGCTTTCATGACGGTCCTTTCGGCGGTCGGGACGATGACTTCGGAATTCACGCGATATCGACATCGTAGTCGACAATGAGCGGAGCATGATCGCTGAAGCGTACGTCCTTGTAGACACTTGCCGCGCGGGCCTTCGCCGCGATTCCCGGCGTGGCGATCTGGTAGTCGATGCGCCAGCCCACGTTCTTTGCGCGGGCCTGGCCGCGATTGCTCCACCAGGTGTAGCAGTCGTCGGTGGCGTCCGGGTGCAGCGTGCGATAGACGTCGACCCAGCCGCCCGCGCCCAGCAGTGCGGTCATCCACGCGCGCTCTTCCGGCAGGAAGCCGGAGTTCTTCAGATTGCCCTTCCAGTTCTTCAGGTCGATCTCCTGGTGCGCGATGTTCCAGTCGCCGCACACCACGATTTCGCGCCCGCTTGACCGAAGCGCGGCCAGGTGCGGCTGGAAGCGGTCGAGGAAGCGGAACTTGGCCTCCTGCCGCTCGGGCGCGCTGGAGCCGGACGGCAGGTAGAGCGAAATCACCGTCACATCGCCGAAATCCGCCTCGACGTAACGGCCCTCGTTGTCGAACTCCTCGACACCGAAACCGGTGATCACCCGCGACGGCTGTCGCCGCGCGTACAGGCCGACGCCGCTGTAGCCCTTCTTCGTGGCGTAATGGAAGTGGCCGTCGCTGCCGCCCATCGCCACCGGTGCGCGCATCGACGCATCGAGGTCGGCTTCCTGCGCCTTCAGTTCCTGCACGCACAGCACGTCCGGCGCCGTGCCGGCGACCCAGTCCCACACCCCCTTGGTGGTGGCCGAGCGGATACCGTTGAGGTTGAGCGACACGATACGTAACATGGCCGGTTTGTCCGTTCTGATTGGAAAAGCCCGTGGATTCTAGACGTGAATTCGTGAAGTTCGCCGTCGATACCGGCGTGCTGCGCTTCGGCAGCTTCACCACCAAGGCGGGGCGCGAATCCCCCTACTTCTTCAACGCCGGGCTGTTCAACAGCGGTGCTTCGGTGCTCAAGCTTTGCAGCTTCTATGCCGATACGATCATGAGTCGTGCGCCGCAGTTCGACATGCTGTTCGGACCGGCCTACAAGGGCATCGTTCTGGCCGCCGGTACCGCGATGCAGATCGCGCAGCACGGCCGCGACCTGCCCTTTGCGTTCAACCGCAAGGAAGCGAAGGACCACGGCGAGGGCGGCACGCTGATCGGCGCGCCGCTGAAGGGCCGGGTGCTCATCATCGACGACGTGATCAGCGCCGGCACCTCGGTGCGCGAGTCGGTCGAGCTGATCCGCGCAGCCGGCGCCGAACCGGCAGGTGTGGCGATTGCCCTCGACCGCATGGAGCGGGGCACCGGACAATTGTCAGCGGTTCAGGAAGTGGAACGTTCATACGGCATGCCGGTGGTTGCCTGCGCCACGCTCGACGATCTGGTCGGCTATCTGCAGGAAAGCCCGGGCATGCAGGGCAATCTCGACGCGGTGCGTGCCTACCGCGCGAAATACGGAGTAAATGGCTGAAGATGAAATCCGGGAAACTGCGTCACCTCGCGCCGGGCCTGCTTGCGCTGGCCCTGCTGCACGTGCCGGCGAGCGAGGCGCGCGTCTACTGCTGCAAGGACGCGCGCGGCCAGCAGGTGTGCGGTGACGTGCTCCCGGCCGCCTGTGCCGACCGTGGCTACCGCGAGCTGAACAGCCAGGGCGCGACGGTCAAGCAGGTCGAGGCGCCGATGACCGACGCCCAGCGCGCCAAGCGCGATGCCGATGCGAAGAAGGCGCGTGAAGAGGAGATGGTGCGCCAGGAGCAGCGACGTCGCGACACCACGCTGCTCAACACCTACACCAGCGAACGCGAGATCGACGTTGCGCGCGACCGGCGCATCGCCGACATCGAAGAACTGCTTTCCCGTCTGCGCGAGCAGCAGCAGACGCTGAGCGAGCGCCAGAAGAAGCTGGAGAAGGACGCCGCCGCATTCACCACCAAGGGCAAGCGCGTGCCGTCCGGAATCAAGGACAGGCTGGACACCAATGGCGAGGATCTGCGGCAGATCGGCGAGAACATCGCACAGAAGGAGCGCGATCTGGTCGATACCCGCAAGCGCTTCGAAGAGGACCGCGCGCGCTTCCGCGAGATCGCCGGCAACCGCTGAGCGTCCGGCCTCAGTTGGCCGGCGCGTCGAGGGCGCGCCGGAACTGCACCGCCTCGGCGACTTCGTTCGCCGCAATCACTTCCCGTCCGTTCAGATCGGCAATCGTCCGCGCCACCTTCAGGCAGCGGTGATAGGCGCGCGCCGACAGCCTGAGCCGATTCATCGCCTGCGCCAGCAAGGCGTGCGCTGCGTCGTCCAGCGGGCAATGGCGGTCGATGTCCGCTGCCTCCAGCCGCTGGTTCGGTTTGCCCTGACGTCGCTGCTGCAGCGCCCGCGCCGCACACACCCGCTGCCTCACTTCGGCGCTGGCCTCACCCGGCCCGGCGCGCAGTTCGTGTTCGGTCAGCGGCGGTACGACGACCGTCAGATCGATGCGGTCGAGCAGCGGCCCGGACAGGCGGCCGCGATAGCGTGCGATCTGGTCCGGCGTGCAGCGACAGCGCGCTGACGGGTGACCGAGATAGCCGCAGGGGCATGGATTCATCGCCGCGATCAGCTGGAAGCGGGCCGGAAACTCGGCCCGGTGGGCGGCGCGGGAAATGGTCACGTGGCCTGTTTCCAGCGGCTCGCGCAGCGCCTCCAGCACGCGGCGGTCGAATTCGGGCAGTTCGTCGAGGAACAGCACGCCGTTGTGCGCCAGCGATATTTCACCCGGCCGCGGGATGGCGCCGCCACCGACCAGTGCCGCCGCACTGGCCGAGTGATGGGGCGCACGGAAGGGGCGGCGGCCGAGCGCAGCCGGGTCGAACAGACCGGCGCCCGACAGCACTGCCGCGGTTTCGAGCGCCTCGGCTTCGTCCATGTCCGGCAGCAGGCCGGTGAAGCGAGCGGCCAGCATCGACTTGCCGGTGCCCGGCGGCCCCGACATCAGCAGCGAATGATTGCCGGCGGCGGCGATCTCCAGTGCGCGGCGGGGGCCGAGTTGCCCGCGCACGTCGGCCAGATCCGCGCAGGCCATCCGATCCGGCACGCTGGCCGGCATCGCGCGCGGCAGCGCCGACTGCCCGCACAGATGCGCACATACGTCGAGCAGCGAGGTCGCGGCGCGCACGTCGATGTCGCCGGCGATCACCGCCTCCGGCGCCGACGAGGCGGGCAGCACGAAGGTGCGGCCGGCGGCGCGGGCGCCGAGCGCCATCGGCAGTGCGCCGCGCACCGGGCGCAGCGCGCCGGTCAGCGACAGTTCGCCGGCGAACTCAATGCCGTCGATGTCGTGCGCGTCGAGCGCGCCCGCGGCGATCAGGATGCCCAGCGCGATCGGCAGATCGAAGCGGCCCGATTCCTTCGGCAGGTCGGCTGGCGCCAGATTGACGGTGATGCGCCGGGCCGGAAAGTCGAAGCCCGAACTGAGGATGGCCGCCCGCACCCGGTCGCGTGCCTCGCGCACTTCGACGTCCGGCAGACCGACCAGCGAGAAGGCGGGCAGGCCGTTCGACACGTGTACTTCGACCGCAACCTCCGGCGCCTGCATGCCGGCAAGCGCACGGCTGCGCAGGATGGCGAGTGACATCTGTATGTCATGGAATGGGACGCCGCGAAGTCTAACTGCAAATCCGCATGGAATGGGGTGTGCGCTGCGAGGGCGGCTGCGGCGGCCGACCGTGATACTGGATCGGGCGCAACTTCTGTACAAGCGGCCTTGGCCGCGACGCGGCCGCTGCGGTCCGCGGGCTTGGGCACAGGCAGTTGTCGGGGTCAGAAGACCCCTCCCACAGAACCCCGGCTCCGGCTTGGTCCGCCGGTCAGGCGCAACCTCTGTGGGAGCGGCCTTGGCCGCGACGCGGCCGCTGCGGTCCGCAGCCTTGGGCACAGGCAGCTGTGGGGGTCAGAAGACCCCCACAGAACCCCGCCGCCGGCTCGGGGCAAGGGCAGACCGGCAGCGGCGCTCCGCGCCTTACTCGTGGTGTTCGCCGCGCCGTCCGATGGGCAGTCCGAGCTGCTTGAGCTTGCGGTAAAGGTGGGTGCGCTCCAGCCCGGAGCGTTCGGCCAGGCGGGTCATGTTGCCGCCTTCGCGTTCCATGTGGTGCTCGAAGTACATGCGCTCGAAGGCCTCGCGCGCTTCGCGCAGCGGCTGGTCAAGGCCGGGCAGCACCGGTGTGCCGGCCGGGCGCAGCAGCGCGCGCAGCGAAGCGGCGTCGAGTTCGTCGTCGAGCGCGGCCAGCGCCGCTGAGCGCAGCACCGATACCAGTTCGCCGTAGCCGCCGGGCCAGCCGTGCTGGCGCAGCAACGGACGCGCCGACTCGGCCAGTCGACGCGTCGGCACCTCGCCTGCCTCGACCAGGTGTTTCAGCACGTCCTCGGCCAGATCGGCGACTTCGTCGCGCAGCTCGGCCAGCGCCGGCAGCGGCAGCACGATCTCGAACAGCCGCGCCAGCACGGCTTCTTCCCAGCCTGCCGCCTGCAGTTCCGGCGCACCCTGCGCACAGCAGGCGATCAGCCGGGCGTCCAGGCGGTCGAGCCGCTCCAGCGCGAAAGCGAGGTTCTTCTGCTGCATGCGCGACAGGTGAGCGATGTCGCCGGTGTGGATGACGCCGCCGCGCGCGGCATCGAGCTGTTCCTGCGTGATCGGCCCGCTGATGGTCGCCAGTTCCAGCCAGCGCCGGCCGGGCGCGGCCAGCGTGCGCGCCGCCAGTTCGCCGAAGCTGGACGGACCGCAGCGCAGCAGGACGACGCGTGAGCGGGCGGCCATCTGTTCTATCTTGCGTCGCAGGTCGCGCAGTGCACCGCTGCGTCCGACCGCGCTCAGCGACGGCGCGCTCGGCCTCTGCTCGGGCGAGGCGCCGCGCGCCAGCGCGCGCTTGACCGCGCTCAGCAGCTTCGCCAGCGCGATCGGCTTCTCGAGGAAGTCCATCGCGCCGATCCGCGTCGCCTCGACCGCCGAATCGATGGTGCCGTGGCCGGACATCATGATGACCGGCATCGTCAGCTGTCCGCCCGAAGCCCACTCCTTCAGCAGCGAAATGCCATCGGTGTCGGGCATCCAGATGTCGAGCAGTACCAGATCCGGTTTCTGCGCCGTGCGTGCCGCGCGTGCCGCCGCCGCGTTCTCGGCGAGCGTCACGTCGTGCCCTTCGTCCCTGAGGATTTCCGACAGCAGTTCGCGGATCCCCATTTCGTCATCTACGACCAGTATGCGAGCCATTCTTCCCTGATTCCTTCATGCCGCCAGTGGCAGCGAGATGCGGATTTCCGCGCCATGCGGCGCGACGTTCTCTATTTCTATGCGTCCTTCGTGCTCATCGACGATCTTCTTGACGATGGCCAGCCCGAGCCCGGTGCCACGCGCCTTGGACGTGACATAGGGCTCGAAGGCGCGCGCCAGCACCTGCGGCGGAAAGCCGCTGCCGTTGTCGCGCACCGCCAGTTCCGCACGCCCCCCCCGGCGCCGCGTCTGGATCTGTATGCAGGGCGCGTCGGCCTCGGCCAGCGCGTCCTGCGCGTTCTGCAGCAGATTGTGGATCACCTGCCGCAGCTGTCCGACATCGCCGGCGACCTGGGGCAGGTCCGGCGACAGCTGGCGCTCGATGCGGGCGGCCGACGTTTCGTACAGGCCGAGCACTTCGTCGACCAGCCGGTTCAGATCGAGCGGCGCCAGCGCCGGCGCCGGCAGCCGCGCGTAGTCGCGGAAGGCGTTCACCATGTTCTTCATCGCCTCGACCTGATCGACGATGGTCGAGGTGGCGCGTGCCAGCATCTTCTGGCCATCCGCGTCGAGCTTGTCCGACAGCTTGAACTGCAGCCGCTCGGCCGACAGCTGTATCGGCGTCAGCGGGTTCTTGATCTCGTGCGCCAGCCGCCGCGCGACCTCGCCCCAGGCGGCGCTGCGCTGCGCGGAAATGAGCTGAGTGATGTCGTCGAACACGACGACGAAGCCGCCGCCGCCGGCCGCCGGCAGCTGCGAGCCGCGGATCAGCAGCGTCTTGCCCGGGCCGAAGGGGTCGGGGATGTCGATCTGCCGGCTCCATGATTCCTGCGCCTCGTCGATCGCGGCGACGATGGTGTCGCGAAGTTCGGCATGCCGCGGCCACTGCGCCAGCGTCAGCGTTTCCCACCCCTCCAGCGTGTCACCGAGGATGGCCATCGCGCCCTGGTTGGCGGCGCGCAATTTCGTCGACGGGCTGAAGGCCAGCACGCCGGTCGACAGGTTGCCGAGCACGCCTTCGAGATAGGTGCGCGCCGCTTCGGTTTCGGCGCGGCTGCGCTCGGCCTGCGCGCGCGCCTCGTTCAGCTGTTCCGTCATGCGGCGGAAGGACTGGGTCAGCGTGCCCAATTCGTCGCGCGAGGCGACCGCCGGGATGGGGCTGAAGTCGCCCTGCATCACCGCGTCGGTGCCGCGCGCCAGGATGGACAGCGGCGCCGACATGCGACGGCTGATGACGAAGGCCACCGCCAGCGCCGACAGCAGCGCGAGCAGCAGCGCCAGCGTCAGTGTCAGCGCGAAGATGCGCTTCAGCCCGGCGCGCGCGAGCGACAGCTCTTCGTAGTCGCGGTAGGCGCTCTGCACTGCTTCGGCGTTCTGCGCGAGCGAAGCCGGCAGCGGTTGGGTCAGTTGCAGCACCGGGGCGTCGGAGGCGAGTGCGCCGCTGCCGACGAACACCAGCGCGCGCACCGTCAGACCGGCGTCGACGTCGCTCTCGACCGCGGCGAAACCGGCGCCCTGGCGCGCCTGCCGCAGTTGCGACGGCGACGGCAGCGGCGGCACCAACCGGGTGGCCGCCGAGCTGGTCGACAGCACGCGGCCGGCGGACGAGAACAGCGTCGCGCTGGCGGCGCCCGACTGCTCACGCAGCTCGTCCAACCGCGCGCTGCGCCGGATCAAGGGCGTGTCGCCCAGTTCGCGCGCCATCGCGCGGGCCTTTTCCAGCAGGTCGGCGGAGACGTAGTCCAGCGTGTTGCGACCAAGGTTGAGGCCGCCTTCGAGCGCCTGTTCGATGCGCACGTTGAACCAGGAATCGACCGAGCGCGACACGAAGTTCACCGACAGCACGTAGATCAGCGCGCCCGGTGCCACGGCGAGCGCGGCGAAGGCGGCGAACAGCCGCAGCTTCAGACGGGAGCCGAACACGGCGGCGCGGTGCTCACGCAGCAGCTGCGTCACCAGCCAGGCGACCAGCGCCAGCAGGCCGACCGCGACCGTGATGTTCATGCCGAGCAGCAGCGGGTAATTGCGCGCGAACAGCTCGGTGTTCTCGCTGGCCAGCGATAGCAGCAGCAACAGCACGCCGCTGATCGCCGTGGTGGCGACGATGAAGGCCCTCATCGCGCCTCCCGCGGCTGTGCGGTGAAGCCCCAGCGCTGCCATTCCGATTCCAGCGTCCAGTCGCGGTTGCTCATTGCGCTGAGCTGGAAAGGTTTGGGCAGCTGCGTCACGTCCAGGCGCAGGCGCAGCGAGGCGACATAGCTCTCGCCGGCCTTCAGGCGGTCGTAGTCGACCACGTGCCAGCTGCGCAGGCGGCCGATCAGCTTCAGTGCCTCGTCCAGCGTGTCGAAACTCTGATGCAGCGCGCCGGTGGACACGCGGTACTGCCGAGTCAGTGCGTGATAGCTGAGACGGTAGGTCTGGCTGCGCTCGACCACGTCTTCGTCCAGCCAGTACCAGCGTGGCCGGCTGATCTCGAACTCGAGCACGAAGTACAGCGCGACGCCGCGCGTCACCGCTTCGGCCAGCCGCGGCGACAGCGCGATCGAGACATCGGTCGACAACTGGTAGCCGTCGTCGCCGTGGTCGAGGCGCACGTCGCGCATCGTGACGCCGGCGGCCGACGCGTGGCCGGCCAGCGTCGCGATCAGCAACGCCAGCAGCAGCGCGCGCGCGCGCTCAGCCAGCGTGCGGAGACTTCTGCAGCAGTGCGTAATAGAAGCCGTCATGCTCGGCGGTCGGCAGCAGTTGCAGATCGGGCGCACCACATGAGCTCAGACGTAGGCAGTCGGGATGGCGGGCGGTGAAGGCGGTCACCTGATCCTGATTTTCGGCGCGGAACACCGAACAGGTGGCATAGAGCAATTTACCACCCGGAGCGAGCACGCGCCAAAGCGCATCCAGTATCGAGCGCTGCTGGGCGGCGAAGCCGGCGATGTCCTGCGGACGGCGCAGCCATTTCGCGTCCGGGTGGCGACGCACGACGCCGGAGGCGCTGCACGGCACGTCGGCCAGGATGCGGTCGAATGCGGTGCCGTCCCACCAGTCGTCCGGCCGGGCGGCGTCGCCGACCGCGATCCGGCCACGCAGACCCAGCCGCTCGAAATTCTCGGCGATGCGTCGGGTACGCGGTTCGCTGTGGTCCAGGGCCAGCAGGTCGAGTTCGGCGCGTTCGAGCAGGTGCGACGCCTTGCCGCCGGGTGCGGCGCAGGCGTCGAGCACGCGCTGGCCGGGTGCGACATCGAGCAGTGCGGCTGCGCCCTGGGCGCCGAGGTCCTGCACCGACAGCTCGCCGTCGGCGAAGCCGGGCAGGCGCGACACCGGGCAGGGCTTGTCGAGCAGCAGGCCGTCGTCGCCGCGGATCTGCGCCACGATGCCGGCCGCCTGCAAGTGCGCCAGCGCCTGCTGCGGCGTCGTGCGGCGGCGGTTCGCGCGCAGCGCCATCGGCGGGTGGACATTGCCCTGTGCGGCGATGTCCTGCCAGTGATCGGGATGGTCGTGACGCAGCATGTCCAGCCACCACTGCGGGTGCTGCAGCCGGGCGGCCGGGTCGGCGGCAACCGCCGCGTCGAGTTCGGCGTGGCGGCGCTGCGCGTTGCGCAGCACCGCATTCATCAGCCCGCCGAAGCGATCGCCGCCAAGTACGCGCGCGGCCTCGACCGCCTGGTTCACCGTGGTGTGCGCCGTGTCGGGCCGCGCTTCGAGCCGGCACAGCGCGACCAGCAGCAATGCGCGGCGGTCGGTTTCGCGCAGCGGCTTGGGTACCAGCACGGCCAGCCGGCGTTCGATGCCGGCGTGCGCGCGCAGGCACTGGTACGCCAGGTCGCGCACGGCGGCACCGTTGGTTGACTGTGCAGCGACGTGGCCGAAAGCGTCGTCGAGCGCCTCACCCTGCAGCACGCCGGCGACGGCGTGTGCGGCGTCGAGCAGCGACGCGGCGAGCGAATCAGCAGGAAGCGTCCTGGGGGGGCGGGAAGTGGGATTCAATCTTGGATGAGGGTGATGGCCGGGCGCGGGAGCGCGATTGTAAGCGCAGCATTCAGCCGGCCCACGCGTGGGCCTTCAATGCATCGAGCGGCGCGTGCCGCAGGGCCGACTCGTGCGTGGCGACCAGGACCACCTGCGGTGCCTGGCCCGCCTCGAATGCCTCGCGCCAGCGCATCGCGCACAGGCACCAGCGATCGCCCGCGCGCAGACCGGGGAAGTCGTACTCGGGACGCGGTGTCGACAGGTCGTTGCCACGCGAGCGGGAGAAGTCGAGGAAGGCGTCGGTCATGACGGCACATACGGTGTGCGAGCCGAAGTCGTTCTCGTCCGTGTTGCAGCAGCCGTCGCGGAAGAAACCGGTGATCGGCTTGAACGAACACGGCTCCAGCGGTCCGCCGAGTACGTTGCGCGCGCCGCCGCCGCCGTTCCAGCCTCGATCCATGTCGGCATCTCCACGTTGTACAGATGAAAGACGAAACCCGCAGCGCGCGCCGCGAAAGCTGCGCACGCTGCGGGCATGATGCCGCAATGGCGGGGGTGTGTGTCAGCGACCGGTAGCGAGTGCGCGCAGCCGCGCGATGCGTTCCTCGGTCGCAGGGTGGGTGCTGAACAGGCCGCGCAGGCCGCCGCCGGACAGCGGGTTCATGATCATCATCTGACCGGTTTCCGGATGCGCTTCGGCAGTCGGCATCGGAATGCCGCGGGCGTAGGCGTCGATCTTGGCCAGCGCGCTGGCCAGTGCGTCCGGGTCGCCGGAGATCGCCGCGCCCTCGCGGTCGGCACCGAACTCGCGGGTGCGCGAGATCGCCATCTGGATCAGCATGGCGGCGATCGGCGCCAGGATGGCGACGGCGATGCTGAGCACCGGATTGGCCGGGCGGCCTTCCGAATCGCGGCCACCGCCGAAGAACATGCCGAACTGCGCAAGCGCCGAAATCGCACCCGACACGGTGGCGGAAATGGTCGAGATCAGGATGTCGCGGTTCTTCACGTGTGCCAGTTCGTGTGCCATCACGCCGCGCAGTTCACGCGCCGACAGCATCTGGATGATGCCGGTGGTCGCGGCAACCGCGGCGTTTTCCGGATTGCGGCCGGTGGCGAAGGCGTTGGGCTGCGCTTCGTCGATGATGTAGACGCGCGGCATCGGCAGCTGCGCGCGCTGCGCCAGCTCGGCCACCATGTTGTAGAGGTAGGGCGAAGACGCGGCGTCGACTTCGCGCGCGTTGTACATGCGCAGCACCATCTTGTCGGAGAACCAGTAGGCCCACAGATTGGTGGCGCCGCCGAACAGCAGTGCGATCAGCATGCCCTGCTGACCGCCGATGGCTGCACCGACCACGCCGAACAGCGCGACGATGCCGGCCATCAGTATCGAGGTCTTGAGCCAGTTGCCGAACATTCGAATACCTTTCAGTAAGAGAGGAAGCGCACTATAGATCGTGCGCGAAGCAAGAAATTCAAGCGGCGGCACCGGTGAAAACTGCGCTTACAAGGAAACCCCGGGGCGACGCGTCCGCGGCGGCCTACCCTTCCGCGTGCTGGCCGACCGCCAGCGGATGGCCGTGCAGGAAATCGGCGGCCGGCAGCCGCTTGCCGCCCGGCTTCTGCAGTTCGCTCACGCGCAGCGCGCCCTCCCCGCAGGCGATCACGACACCCTCGTCGCCGACCGCGAGAATGCGCCCAGGCTCGCCGCTCGCCGGCTCGACGCGAGCCCGCCACAGCTTGATCGGCGTGCCCTCCACCGTCATCAGCGCGCCGGGGAAGGGATTGAAGGCGCGGATCGCGCGGTCCAGTTCGACCGCCGGACGGTGGAAATCCAGCGCCGCCTCGGCCTTGCCGATCTTCGCCGCATAGCAGGCGCCGTCGGCCGGCTGCGGCACCGGTCTGATGCGTCCGGCCAGCAGCGCGGGCAGCGTGTCGATCAGCAGTTGCGCGCCGGTGGCGGCCAGCCGGTCGTGCAGCGTTGCGGTGGTGTCGTCGGCGGCGATGTCGACGGTGCGCTCGGCCAGCATCGGGCCGGTATCCAGTCCCTCGTCCATCTGCATCAGCGTGATGCCGGTGCGGGCGTCGCCCGCCTCGATCGCGCGATGAATGGGCGCGGCGCCGCGCCAGCGCGGCAGCAGCGAGGCGTGGATGTTGATGCAGCCGAGGCGCGGGATGTCCAGCACGGCGCGCGGCAGCAGCAGGCCGTAGGCGACCACCACCAGCAGGTCCGGCGCGGCCTCGACCAGCGGTGCGCGCAGTTCGGCCGTCTTCAGCGTGTCCGGCTGGGCCACTGTCAGGCCGTGCGCCAGCGCGCGCTGCTTGACCGGGCTGGGCATCAGTTTCATGCCGCGCCCGGCCGGGCGGTCAGGCTGGGTCAGCACCAGCGGGATGTCGCAGTCGAAGCCGGCTAGCGCGTCAAGCGCACGGGCGGCGAATTCAGGGGTGCCGGCGAAGGCGATGCGCGGCGGCATCAGGCGGTTTCGCGCGCCTGTTTCGCGAGCTTGGTCTTGATCCGCGTCTGCTTCAGCTGCGACAGGTGGTCGACGAATACCTTGCCCTGCAGGTGATCCATCTCGTGCTGGATGCAGACGGCCAGCAGGCCGTGCGCGTCGATGTCCTGCTCGCTGCCGTCCAGCGTCAGCGTGCGCACCTTCACGTGTTCGGCGCGGGTCACCTTGTCGTAGATGCCGGGCACCGACAGACAGCCCTCTTCATAGACCTGTTCGCCGTCGCGCTCGACGATGCGCGGGTTGATCAGCGTGATCAGGCCGGATTTGTCCTCGCTGATGTCGATCACGATCACCTGCTTGTGCACGTCTACCTGTGTTGCGGCCAGCCCGATGCCCGGCGCGGCGTACATGGTTTCGGCCATGTCGGCGGCGAGCCTGCGGATGGAATCGTCCACCGCGATGACCGGCGCCGCCTTCTTGCGCAGGCGGGGGTCGGGGAATTTCAGAATCGGGAGCAGGGCCATAAAAGTCGTGCTGATTTAATGGATTAGCGGTGAATTTTCATGCAGACTGTCATTACATGACGCCGCTTGCTACACTTCGGCATGCAGTTGGCGTGCCGCCTTGCCAAGTCACCGTTTCGACGGTGCAGGGCACTCAAGGTGGAGCCGGTTCGTAACGATATTGAAAGGCAAACCCCCGGCAGGTTCCTGCATGCGCAGGCGCTGCCCGTGCGAGGCCACACCATGCGCAAGATTATATGCTCCCTGCTGGTCGCCCTTTCAAGCGCGACCGCCTTTGCCCAGTCAGCGCCGCCGGCCATCGCCGGCAACGCGCCGGACCGGCACGTCGTCAAGCCGGGCGACACGCTTTGGGGCATCGCCGGCCTCTTCCTGAAGGAGCCGTGGCGCTGGCCTGAAGTGTGGCGGCTCAATCGCGAGCAGATCCGCAATCCGCACCTGATCTATCCTGGCCAGATCGTCTATCTCGATGATTTCGGTGGTTCGCCGCGGCTGCGCGTCGGTCAGCCGGTCAAGCTGAGCCCGCAGACCTACGAGGAAGCGGTCAAGGAGCCGATCGCGTCGATTCCGCACAAGGCGATCGAGCCCTTCCTGACCAAGCCGATCGCGGTCGAAGCCGGCTTCAACGAGACGGCGCCGCGCATCGTCGGCACCGAAGAGGGGCGTGTCTATCTGAGCGCCGGCGATACCGCCTACGTGAGCGGCGTCACCGAAAACAAGCCGCTGTGGCATGTCTATCGCCCGGCCGCACCGATCCGCGACCCGGAAACGAAACAGGTGATCGGCTACGAGGCTGAGTACCTCGGCGACGTGAAACTGGTGCGCGAGGGCGAACCGGCCACCTTCCAGATCGTGTCGGCGCAGTTCGAGATCGGCAAGGGCGACCGTCTGGTGCCGGCCCGTCTGCCCGAGGTCGTTGCCTATGCGCCGCGTGCGCCGGAGCAGGACATCCAGGGCAGCGTTGCACGCATCGTTGGCGGCGTGGCCTCGTCCGGCCGTCACAACGTCGTGCTGCTGAACCGTGGCGCCAACGACGGCGTCGAGATCGGCCATGTGTTCGCCGCCTATCTGGCCGGAAGCAAGGTCGATATCCGCCAGGATCAGAAGATCGACACCTACCAGCTGCCGGACGAACGCTCCGGTCTGGTGTTCGTGTTCCGCGTCTACGACAACATTTCCTACGCGCTGGTGATGGACGCCAAGCGTCCGATCACCGTCGGCGATCGTTTCCGCAAGCCGTAAGGCGTGCCGCTCGCCAGCGACGCTTCGACCGCAGCCTGGCTGCGGCTGACGCTGACCCGCGGCGTCGGGCTGGAGACGCAGCGCCGCCTGCTGTCGGTGTTCGGCCTGCCCGAACACATCTTCGCCGCGGCCGGCACAGCGGTGCGGGCGGCGGTCGGTGAGCGCGCGGCGCGTGCGCTGGCAGCTTTCGACGGCGACGAACAGGTCGCGCGCACACTGGCCTGGGCGTCACAGCCGGGCAACCATCTGATCACGCTGGCCGACGCGGCCTACCCGCAAGCCCTGCTCGAAATCGCCGATCCGCCGACGCTGCTCTACGTGAAGGGTCGGCCGGAACTGCTGAACACCCGCGCGCTGGCCATCGTCGGTGCCCGCAACGCGACCGCGCAGGGCGCGTCCAACGCCGAGCAGTTCGCGCGTGAGCTGTCGCGCGGCGGGCTCACCATCGTCAGCGGACTGGCGCTCGGTTGCGATGCGGCAGCCCACACCGGCGCGCTCGACGGCGTCGGCAGCACGGTGGCCGTGGTCGGCACCGGCGCCGACCGCATCTATCCGCCGCGCAACCAGGAACTGGCGCGGCGCATCGCCGAGCACGGCGCCATCGTCAGCGAGTTCCCGCTCGGCACGCCGGCGCTGCGCGACAACTTCCCGCGCCGCAACCGCATCATTTCCGGCCTTGCGCGCGGCGTGCTGGTGGTCGAGGCGGCGGCGCGCAGCGGCACGCTGATCACTGCGCGGCTGGCCGGCGAACAGGGGCGCGAGGTGTTCGCGATTCCGGGCTCCATCCATTCGCCGCTGTCCAAGGGCTGCCACCAGCTCATCCGCCAGGGCGCCAAGCTGGTCGACGATGCGCGCGACATCCTGTCCGAGCTGCAGCCGGCGCCGCCGCCCGAAGCCGCCGTGGAAGCGCGCTCCGGCGACGGCGACCCGCTGCTCGACGCGATGGGTTTCGACCCGGTCGGAATCGATGTGCTGTCGCAACATACCGGCTTGACGGCGGACACCCTCTCCGCCATGCTGCTCTCGCTGGAACTCGAAAACCGGGTGGCGCTGCTGCCCGACGGACGCTACCAGCGCATCAGGTAGTACGGCAGTGCGCGTCGCGCGCTGCCGGGTTACAAACCCGCCGGTGGGCACGCCTGCCGACCGGCTCGCGCGGAGCCGAATCATGATCGACGTTCTGGTCTATCTTTTCGAAACTTACGCGCACCTGGACAGTTATCCCGAGCCCAACCAGCTCGCACGCAAGCTCTCGGCCGCCGGTTTCGAGCAGGATGAAATCGAGGAAGCGATGGGCTGGCTGTCCGGTCTCGAAAGCGCCGGTGGCGCCGAGAAGCCGCTGATCGCGGCTGAAAGCCGTTCCATCCGTCTGTACTCGGCCGCCGAACAGTCGCGCCTCGATACCGAGTGTCGCGGCTTTCTCGCCTTCCTCGAAGAGGCCGGCGCGATCAATGCGCTGACCCGCGAAATCGTCGTCGAACGCGCGCTGGCGCTGGAAGACGAGGAAGTGTCGCTGGCCCAGCTCAAGGTGATCGTGCTGATGGTGCTGTGGAACCAGCAGGTCACGACCGACACGCTGGTGCTCGAGGAACTGCTGTCGGACGACGACGAGCCGCGCGCGCCGCACTGAAAAGTGCGGGACCGCTGCCGCGGCGCAGGGCCTGCCCGGCCGGATGAATCGCAGCCCGCGTTTCGTCCGCCGGGTCAACTTGTCTTGCCTGTTCGGATTTTTTGTCCCTATCATGCGCCGCTTTCACGCCGCTTGAACCGGCGCGCATCCTGCGCGCGCAAGCCGGCGGCAGGTATCGGGCGGGCATGGGCAAGAAACTGATCATCGCGGAAAAGCCGTCGGTCGCGCAGGACATTGCGCGCGCCGTGGGCGGTTTCACGCGCGAAGGCGATTACTTCGAGAGCGAGGACTACGTGCTGTCCTCGGCGGTCGGCCACCTGCTCGAACTGGCGGTGCCGGAGGAATACGAGGTCAAGCGCGGCAAATGGTCGTTCGCGCACCTGCCGGTCATTCCGCCCCGCTTTACGCTGAACCCGATCGACAAGACCGCCGAGCGGCTGCGCCTGCTCACCCGGCTGATCAAGCGCAAGGACGTCGACGGCCTGGTGAACGCCTGTGACGCGGGGCGCGAGGGCGAGCTCATCTTCAATTACATCGTCGAGCACAGCAAGACGAACAAGCCGATCGAACGGCTGTGGCTGCAGTCGATGACGGCGACCGCGATCCGCGACGGCTTCGCCGGCCTGCGTTCGGCGCAGGAAGTCGAAGGACTGCGCCAGGCGGCGATGTCGCGCGCCGAGAGCGACTGGCTGATCGGCATCAACGGCACGCGGGCGATGACCGCGTTCAACTCCAAGACCGGCGGCTTCCACCTGACCACGGTCGGTCGCGTGCAGACGCCGACGCTGGCCATCGTGGTGCGCCGCGAAGAGGAAATCCGCCGCTTCAAGTCGCGCGATTACTGGGAAATCGAAGGCCGCTTCGGCGTCGCCGCTGGCGAGTATCCCGGCCGCTGGTTCGACGAGAAGTTCAAGAAACCGGAAGGCGACGAACACGCCCGCGCCGAACGGCTGTGGGACGAGGCGAGAGCGAAGGCCATCCAGGCCAAGTGCGCCGGCAAGACCGGCACGGTGGAGGAGGAGGCCAAGCCCTCGACCCAGCTGTCGCCGCTGCTGTACGACCTCACCTCGCTGCAGCGCGAAGCGAACGGCCGCTTCGGCTTTTCCGCCCGCGTGACGTTGCAGATCGCGCAGGCGCTGTACGAGAAGCACAAGGTGTTGACCTACCCGCGTACCGACGCGCGTGCGCTGCCCGAGGACTACCTGCCGACGGTGAACGACGTGCTGGCCCGCCTGCCGCAGACCTACGCGCCGCACGCCAACGAAATCGTCAAGCAGGGCTGGGTGCGCCCGAACAAGCGCATCTTCAACAACGCCAAGATTTCCGACCACTTCGCCATCATCCCGACCGGCACCGAACCGAAATCGCTGTCGGAGGCGGAAGCGAAGATCTACGACATGGTCACCCGCCGCTTCCTCGCGGTGTTCTTCCCGGCGGCCGAATACCGCATCACGACGCGCATCACGCGGGTCGAAGGCGAAGCGTTCAAGACCGAAGGCAAGGTACTGGTCAATGCCGGCTGGCTGGCCGTGTACGGCAAGGAAGCGGCGATTGCCGACGACGAAGGCAAGGAGAAAGGCGAAACCGCTTCCGCCAGCCTGGTGCCGGTCAAGCCGGGCGAAAGTGCCCGCGTCAATGACATGATCGTCAAGGCGCTGCAGACCAAGCCGCCCGCGCGGTACTCGGAAGCGACGCTGCTGACCGCGATGGAAGGCGCCGGCAAGACCATAGACGACGAGGAATTGCGCGCCGCGATGGCCGGTCGCGGCCTCGGCACGCCGGCGACGCGTGCGCAGATCATCGAGAACCTGATACTCGAGAACTACATGCTGCGCGAGGGCCGCGAACTGATTCCGACGGCCAAGGGCTTCCAGCTGATGATCGCGCTGCGCGGCCTGAAGATCGACGAACTGAGTTCGCCGGAACTGACCGGCGAATGGGAATACAAGCTGTCGCAGATCGAGCGCGGCGAACTGTCGCGTGACGCCTTCATGCGCGAAATCGCCGACATGACGCAGCACATCGTGCACCAGGCGAAGAGCTACGAAAGCGACACCATTCCGGGCGACTTCGCCACGCTGGACGAGAAGTGCCCGCGCTGCGGCGGCGTCGTGAAGGAGAACTACAAGAAGTTCCAGTGCCAGAGCTGCGACTTCTCGCTGTGGAAGATCGTTGCCGGCCGCCAGTTCGAGACGCACGAGATCGACACCCTGCTGCGCGAGCGCCAGGTCGGTCCGCTGACCGGCTTCCGCAACAAGATGGGCCGGCCGTTCAACGCGGTGATCAAGCTGAACGACAAGCTGGAACCGGAATTCGATTTCGGCCAGCCGCGCGAGGACGAGAACGCCGAGCCGGTCGATTTCTCGCAGCAGACGCCGCTTGGCCCCTGCCCGAAGTGTTCGGCGCGGGTGTTCGAACAGCCGATGTCCTACATCTGCGAAAAATCCGTCGGTCCGGAAAAGAGCTGCGACTTCCGCTCCGGCAAGATCATCCTGCAGCAGCCGATCGAACCGGAGCAGATGCAGAAGCTGCTCGAAGCGGGGCGTACCGACCTGCTGAAGGGCTTCGTGTCGTCGCGCACCAAGCGCAAGTTCTCGGCTTTCCTGGTGCGCCAGCCGGATGGCAAGGTCGGCTTCGAGTTCGAGCCGCGCGCAGTCAAGCCGAAGGCGGGTGCGAAGACGGCCAAGGCCGCGGCGGCCGATGCGGCGCCGGAGGCCGAAGCCGAGGCGCCGGTGAAGAAGACCGCGGCGAAGAAGACGACGGCCGCGGCAAAGAAGCCGGCCACCAAGGCGACGTCGACGCGCAAGAAGTCGGCCTGATCAGGTCCGGTCGGCGGCCACCCGGGCTTCATCGCCCGTGTGGCCGCCGACGAAGCCTGTCCTAGGCCGCTGCGCCGTCCAGCCACACCTCCAGCCCCTGCGCATTCAGTTCGATGTCCAGCCCCCACACGTCGACCGCCTGCTCGTGCGTGAGCCGGCTGCCGTGCGCGCGCAGTTCGTCCATCAGATAGGCGGTCAGCGCCGCCAGCAGGGCCTGCTTGCGGCCGTCGCCGGCACTGGCCGCGGCCTTTGCGATCGCCACGTGCGCGTCGATGCGCGACAGCAGCGCGCGGCCCAGCACCGGCACGCCGGTCACCTTGCCGTAGTGGGTCAGGAACATCGCCTCCGGCTGGCGTGACAGCAGGCGTTCGACCGATGCGCGCATCGCGACCGGGTCGAACTGCACCGGCGAGGTGGTCGGAAACATGAAGGCGCGGCCATCGACCGTGCATTCCGGATAGGCCAGACCGAAGGTGTCGCCGGTGAACCAGCTTTTCGACTGCGCGTCCCAGATGCAGTGGTGGTGCTTCGCGTGCCCCGGCGTGTCGACGAACTCGAGCCGGCGGCCGTTGAAGTCGAGCACGAAACCATCGTGCGTTTCGATCACGCGCGCCGCGTCGACCGGCAGGATGTCGCCGTACATTTCCGCCATCGCCTGTTCGCCATAGACCGCGGTGGCGCCGGCGATCAGCTTCGACGGGTCGATCATGTGGCGCGCGCCGCGCGGGTGCACCACCAGCTGCGCATTCGGGAAGGCGCGCATCGCCGCGCCGGCGCCGCTGGCGTGATCCAGGTGCACATGGGTCAGGATGATGTAGCGCAGCGCCTCCGGCGCGATGCCCTTCTGCGCGAGTGCGGCCTGCACATTGCGCAGCGAGTGGCCGGTGCCGCAATCGACCAGCGCCGCCTGGTCGCCGGCGCGGACGAGGTGGATGGCCGCCATGCCGTGGCGGATCAGGTCGGCGTCGATGGCCGAAATGTCGTGGTCGTAGTCGATCATGCAGCGCGCTCCGGGTGGGACTCGGTGCACAGTATGACGCACTGCGGCAGGTGCTTCCGCCGCCGGGGTGCTTACGCGCCGCGGCCGGCCTTGGCCTGTTCTTCCTGCATCAACTCCTCGAAGCGGGCGTCGAATTCCCTGCGCAGCTGGCGCCGCACCTGTGCGGCGGTGTGGCGCCGCTGCTCGTCCGGCGTCGACGGCAACAGCGTCGGCACTGGGCAGGGCCGGCGGTCGGCGTCCATCGCCACCATGGTCAGGTAGCAGGTGTTGGTGTGGCGCGTCGTGTGTTCGCGGATGTTCTCGGTCACCACCTTGACGCCGACCTCCATCGAGGTGGTACCGGTGTAATTGACCGAGGCGAAGAAGGTGACCAGCTCGCCGACGTGGATCGGGCAGCGGAAGATCACCTGATCGACCGACAGCGTCACCACATAGGACTGCGCGTAGCGCGCCGCGCAGGCGTAGGCGACCTGGTCGAGCAGCTTGAGCAGGGCGCCACCATGCACATTGCCGGAGAAATTGGCCATGTCCGGCGTCATCAGCACCGTCATGGTGAGCTGGTGTTTGGGCAGTTCGTTCATCGTTGTCTACCGTGCGCCGGCGATGCCGGCGCGGGGGATGTCCGTCGGTGCCCGCGACCCTTCAGTGACGGTTACTCGCGCCGTTCGATGCGCCAGCCCGGTTTGTTGTAGTCGCGGACGTTGCTGTAGGGCGCGGTCGGATAGACGCTGGTGCCGTACGCATCGTCCTCGATGCGTACGCCCGGTTTGGAGTAATCCCGGATCTGGGTGCCGCGCAAGGTCGGGTAGACGTCCGTGGTGCGGCTGCGCGCGTTGGGCCGGATCAGCTCGCGCGGGTGCTGTCCTATCATGCCGCCCGGGCTGGCGCCCGCCATGCCCTGTCCGTAGCCCTCGGGACCGAGCGGCGTGACCGGCACATGGCCGCTGCCACCGGCGAGAACGAAGGGCGATGCAATCAGCGTGCAGGCGGTGAGCAGGGTGCGGATATTCATGGCGACCTCCCGGTCGTGCAACATGACTGGACACTTCGAGTGTAGTGCGAAAGCGCCGCGGCGCAGCGCGCAGCCCGACACGGCCGGGCGCATCGTGACGGAGTGTGGATTGGACGCCACAGCCTGCGACGTCGCCGTGAACACCGTGCCGGCTTGTGGAATGATGCAGCCATGACGACCGACGACCGCAATCCCTTCGAAGCCGCCCCGCCGCCGGGCGACGGTACAACCGCTTCCCTTGATGGCGGGGAGCCCGATTCGCGCAGCGTGGCGGCCGGCCAGGGGGTCGAGTGGCTGCGCCAGGGCTGGCAGGCCTTCATGGCGGCGCCCGGCGTCTGGGTGGTGATCACGCTGCTGTGGGTGATCGCCGTCGTGGTGCTGAATCTGGTGCCGCTGTTCGGCATGATTGCCGCCACGCTGCTGGCAATGGTGACGGTGGGTGGGCTGATGACGGGCTGCCGCGCGCTGTCGCGCGGCGAGCCCTTCGGCGTGGCTCACCTGTGGGCCGGTTTCGGCGAGCGCATCAATCCGCTGCTGGCGCTGGGCGGCTGGTATCTGCTGGCCTCGCTGGCCATCGGCATGCTGGTCGTGCTGCTGTCGGCGATCAGTGCCGGTCTGGCCGGCGTTGCCGCGGTGGCGGGTCTGGCGGTGCTGATGGCGGCCATTCCGGCCATGCTCATCATCGCCGTCATGCTGATGGCGCCGGTGCTGATGGCGGTCTGGTTCGCGCCTGCCCTGGTCGTGTTCCACGACATGAAGGCGCTGGATGCGATGCGCACCAGCTTCTTCGCCAGCCTGCGCAATGCGCCGGCCTTCGTCGTGTTCGCGCTGCTCTACGTCGTGCTGGCGGTGCTGGCCTCGATCCCCGCCATGCTGGGCTGGCTGCTGCTGCTGCCGGTCACTTTCGGCGCGATGTACGCGAGCTACCGCGACGTGTTCGACCAGCGCTGATCAACCCTCCGCCGCCTCGCCGACCCCCTTCACCACCTTGAAGCGAGCCAGCGTCGCCTCGCGCGCCGCGGCGTGGTCGACGATGGGGGCCGGGTAGTCGCTGCCGATCACGCAGCCGGCCATCTTCTGTTCCAGCGGCGTCGCCAGCCAGGGCGCGTGGATGCGCTTCCGGTCGAATTTCGCCAGTTCCGGGCAGTAGCGGCGGATGAACTGGCCGTCGGCGTCGAACTTTTCCGACTGCGTGACCGGATTGAAGATGCGGAACCAGGGCTGGGCGTCGCAGCCGGTCGAGGCCGCCCACTGCCAGCCACCGTTGTTGGCCGCCAGGTCGAAATCGTTGAGCTGGCGCGCGAACCAGTGTTCGCCGCGGCGCCAGTCAATGCCCAGGTCCTTGGTCAGGAAGGAGGCGCTCACCATGCGCAGCCGGTTGTGCATGTAGCCGGTCTGCGCCAGCTGGCGCTGCGCCGCGTCCACCAGCGGATAGCCGGTGCGGCCTTCGCACCAGGCACGGAATTTCTCCTCGTCGTCCACCCAGCGCACCGCGTCGTACTCGGGCCGGAAGCTGCCGCCCTGCACATGCGGGTTGTGCCACAGGATCTGGAAGTAGAAATCGCGCCAGATCAGTTCCGACAGCCAGGTTTCGGCGCCGGCGCCGCCGCGCGCGTGCGCCTCGCGCGCCAGCCGGCGTATCGATATCGTGCCGAAACGCAGATGCACCGACAGATAGCTCGGGCCCTTGGCCGCCGGAAAGTCGCGCAGCACCTTGTAACGGTCGATGCGGTCGAGGAAGGCGTCGAACAGCGTGTCGGCGCCGCTCATGCCCGCGGGAAGTTTCAGCGTTGCGAGATTGGTCGACCGGAAACCCATGTCGGCCAGCGACGGAATATCGCCTGCCGGCACCGCCGCCAGCGCGCCCGCGTAGGTGCGCACCGGATAGGCCTTCAGGTGGAAGGGTGTGAGCTTCTTCAGCCAGGCGTTCTTGTACGGCGTGAACACCGAGAAGGGCTTGCCGCCCTGGGTCAGCACCTCGTCGCACTCGAAGATGACCTGGTCCTTGTACGTGTCGAAGGCGATGCCGTCTCGCGCCAGCGCGTCGTGCACCGCGCGGTCGCGTGCGAATGCGGCGGGTTCGTAGTCGCGATTGGCGACCACGCCGGCCACGCCCAGTTCGCGCGCCAGTTGCGGGACGACGTCGCGGGCGCGGCCGTGGCGCACGATGAGCCCGCCTCCGAGCGCACGCAGCGCAGCGTCCAGCTCGGTGACCGAGGCATGGATGAACTCGACCCGGCGGTCGGCGCTCAGACCTTCGGCCAGCAGTTCGTCGAGGATGTCGGTGTCGAACACGAACGCGCACCACACCGGCCCGCCGGCGCGCAGCGCGTGGTACAGGGCGGCGTGGTCGTCGATGCGCAGGTCGCGGCGGAACCACACCAGGCGGGATGAAGGACGGTCGGGCATGCGGGATTTCCGTCAAAAAGTCGGCGCTTTGAGCGTGATGTCGCGCCGCGGTTCGCGGCCGGCGTCCAACACGGATAAAATCATCCCATGTCCGCACACGCCATGACCCCTTCGGTCGACCTGACCGGCCATTTCCTGATCGCCATGCCCGCCATGGCGGACAAGAATTTCGCGCGCACGCTGACGCTGGTGTGCGAGCACAACGAACAGGGCGCGCTCGGTGTCATCGTCAATCGGCCGATCGACATGTCGCTCGAAGATCTGTTCGAGCGCATCGACATGTCGCTCGAATCGCCGCGCTTCCAGGGCCAGCCGGTGTATTTCGGCGGCCCGGTGCAGACCGACCGCGGCTTCGTGCTGCATCGTCCGGTCGGCGACTGGCAGTCCAGCATCGATGTCGGCAACGGCCTCGCGCTGACCTCGTCGCGCGACGTGCTGCAGTCGCTCGGCCACGACAACGAGCCGGACGACGTGCTGGTCACGCTCGGTTACGCCGGCTGGCAGGCCGGCCAGATCGAATGGGAGCTGGCGCAGAATGCCTGGCTTACCGTGCGCGCCGACCCGGAAATCATCTTCGGCCTGCCGCCGGAAGAGCGCCTGATCGCCGCAATGCAGCTGCTCGGCGTCGACTTCGCGTCGCTGTCCGACGTGGCCGGGCATGCCTGAGCCGGTCGCGCTGCCCGCGCGCGGCACCGTGCTGGCGTTCGATTTCGGTGAGAAGCGCATCGGCGTCGCCGTCGGCGAATGCGAACTGCGCAGCGCCTCCGCGCTGACCACCTTCGATGCCGAAACCAACGACGCCCGCTGGTCGGCGATCGGCCGCCTGCTCGACGAATGGAAACCTGCATTGCTGGTGGTCGGTCTGCCGCTGTCGCCGGACGGCGAGGCGCACGACATGACCGCCCGCGCGCAACGCTTCGCCCGTCAGCTCGAAGGCCGCTACCGGCTGCCGGTCGCGCTGCAGGACGAGCGCTTCACCTCGGCCGAGGCCGACACGCAGCTGCGCGACCGCGGCCAGCACGACTGGCGGGAACGCAAGAAGCACCTGGACGCACACGCGGCCCAGCTCATCCTGAAGGACTATTTCGATGTCACTGCCTGACGCAGAACAACTGCTGGCCGATCTGGCGGCGCAGATGCGCCCGCAGGTCACGCCGGACACCGCGCTGGTCGGCCTGCACACCGGCGGCGTATGGCTGGCGCAGCGCCTGCATGCGCTGCTCGGCCTGACCCAGCCGGCCGGCTCGCTCGACGTGAGCTTCTACCGCGACGACTACGCCCAGCGCGGGCTGTCGCGCGACACGCGCTCGTCCGCCCTGCCCTTCGACGTCGAGGGGCGGCACCTCATCCTGGTGGACGACGTGCTGCACACGGGCCGCACGATACGCGCCGCACTGAACGAGCTGTTCGACTACGGCCGCCCGGCCAAGGTCGAACTGGCGGTGCTGATCGACCGCGGCGGCCGCCAGCTGCCGGTGGCGCCGACCTACTGCGCGACGCGGCTCGACCTGGCCGAGGGCACGCGGGTAAAGCTGGCACAGGACGGCGAGCGGCTGGCGCTGCGTCTGCTGCCGGAGCAGGAGTGACCATGGCCCGCAATCCGCAACTGAACAAGAACGGCGAGCTGCAGCACCTGCTCACCACCGAGGGCCTGCCGCGCGACGTGATCACGCGCATCCTCGACACCGCCGAGCCCTTCGCCGGTGTCGCCGAACGCGAGGTGAAGAAGGTGCCGCTGCTGCGCGGCAAGAGCGTGTTCAACCTGTTTTTCGAAAACAGCACGCGCACCCGCACCACCTTCGAAATCGCCGCCAAGCGCCTGTCGGCCGACGTGATCAACCTGAACATCGCGACCAGCTCGACCAACAAGGGTGAAACCCTGCTCGACACGGTGGACAACCTGGCGGCGATGCAGGCCGACATGTTCGTCGTGCGCCACGCCTCGAGCGGCGCGCCTTACCTGATCGCGCAGCACCTCGAAGCGACCGGGCGCGACCACATCCACGTCGTCAATGCCGGCGACGGGCGCCACGCGCACCCGACGCAGGGTCTGCTCGACATGTACACGATCCGCCACTACAAGCGCGACTTCACGCAGCTGTCGGTGGCCATCGTCGGCGACATCCTGCATTCGCGCGTGGCGCGCAGCCAGATCCACGCGCTGACCACGCTAGGCGTGCCCGATCTGCGCGCGATTGCGCCGAAGACGCTGCTGCCGCACGACATCGAGCGCCTCGGCTGTCGCGTCTACAACGACATGCGCGAAGGTCTGCGCGGCGTCGACGTCGTGATGATGCTGCGCCTGCAGAACGAACGCATGCAGGGTTCGCTGCTGCCCAGCGCACAGGAGTATTTCAAGTTCTTCGGCCTGACCGAGGACAAGCTCGCCGTGGCCAAGCCCGATGCCATCGTGCTGCACCCGGGGCCGATGAACCGTGGCGTCGAGATCGACTCGGCGGTGGCCGACGGCCGCCAGGCGGTCATCCTGCCGCAGGTCACCTTCGGCATCGCGGTGCGCATGGCAGTGATGGCCATGCTGGCCGGAGGAAACGCATGAAGATCCACATCAAGGGCGGCCGGCTGATCGATCCGGCGCAGGACATCGACGCACCGACCGACGTCTACATCGCCGCCGGCAAGGTGGTGGCGCTCGGTACGGCGCCCGACGGCTTTCACGCCAACCGCGTCATCGACGCCAGCGGCCTGGTCGTCGCGCCGGGCCTGATCGACCTCTGCGCGCGGCTGCGCGAGCCCGGCCTCGAATACCGCGCGACGCTGGAGTCGGAAGTCGCGGCCGCAGTCGCCGGTGGCGTCACCAGTCTGGCCTGCCCGCCGGACACCGATCCGGTGCTGGACGAACCCGGCCTGGTCGAAATGCTGAAGCACCGCGCGCGCATGCTGAATCTCGCCCACGTATACCCGCACGGCGCGCTGACCGCCGGCCTGAAGGGCGAGCGGCTGACCGAGATGGGCGAGCTGCACGATGCCGGCTGCATCGCCTTCTCGCAGGCCAACGTACCGGTGGCCGACACCCAGGTGCTGTTCCGTGCGATGCAGTACGCGGCCACCTTCGGCTATACCGTGTGGCTGCAGCCGACCGACATGCATCTGGCGGCCGGCGGTGTTGCGCACGAAGGCGAGGTGGCGGCGCGGCTGGGCCTGACCGGCATTCCGGTGCTGGCGGAAACGCTGGCCATCGGCCAGATGCTGCAGCTGGCGCGCGCCACCGGATGCAAGCTGCATCTGGCGCGCATTTCCAGTCGCGCCGGCCTGATGCTGATCGACCAGGCGCGGCTGGACGGCATGCAGGTGAGCTGCGATGTAGCCATCCACGCGCTGCACCTGTGCGATGTCGACATCGGCTACTTCGATCCGCAGTGCCGCACCGTGCCGCCGCTGCGCGCACAGTTCGACCGCGAAGCGCTGCGTGCCGCGCTGGCCGACGGCCGCATCGACGCGCTGTGCTCGGACCACACGCCGGTCGACGACGACGCCAAGCAGGTGCCCTTCGCCGAAGCCGAGCCGGGCACCACCGGCCTCGAACTGCTGCTGCCGCTGACGCTGGCCTGGGCGCGCGAAATGCGGCTGCCGCTCAAGGTTGCGCTGGCGCGCATCACGGCCGACGCCGCGCGCGTGCTCGGTCTGAACGCCGGCCACCTGCGGGTCGGCGGTGCGGCCGACGTGTGCATCTTCGATCCGGAGGCGCCGGTGCGCATCAGTCGCGAATCGCTGCGCAGCCAGGGCAAGAACACGCCCTATCTGGGCCGCGAGCTGCCGGGCCGTGTCAGCGCGACGCTGGTGTCGGGCCAGGTGGTGTACGAGGCGCCGGCCCGCCATTGAAGGTTTCGGGTGCGGCGTCGAGCCGCACCTCGAATTCGATCGACTGCAGCTGCAGGCCGTGCGCGTCTTCCAGCGCCAGCCGGTGACGGCCGGGACGCGGGCTCCACAGCGCGCGCCCTTCGATCGCCGGCAGGCGCTCGTCGTTGATCACCCACTGCAGGCCCGGCCAGCCGGGTCGCGCCTCCAGCAGCATGGCCTGGCGGCCGGCCGGCAGCGCGGCGCTGACCAGCTTCACGCCCGTCGTCGGCTGCACGATGCGCGGCCGGCCGAACAGGTCGCGCACGATTGCGTCGGCGAAGGCCTGCTGTGTGCCGGGCAGGAAATACTCTTCCCGCTCGGCTTCGATTTCCGGTTCGAAACGCAGGCGCACGCCTTCGAGTCCGGGCGGCGGCGGGGCCGCTTCGGCCGGAATGGGGTCGATGGCGGCAGCCACCGAAAGCCAGGTGGCCGCCACCGGACGCGCGGCGCGCAACGCGATCGTGTAGCGGCGCGTCCAGCCGACCGACCAGTGCGTCGCGCGGTCGCTCGAGCGCCCGTGCATGACGGCGTGCCAGTCGTGTGCGTCCGGCGTCGTGCGCGTGGACAGCAGGTCGCCGACCAGCCACGCCACCGGCGACGCCCACAGTCGCTTGCCGCTGCGATCCACGCCGCGCCATTGCGCCGCCTCCAGCGCCCACGGCGTCCAGATGCCGTCGTTGGCCAGCGTGCGGAAGGCGTTGGCCATGTCGGGCAGGCTGGCACGGCTGCCGTTGGTCGCCGATGCGTCGATGCCGTGCGCACGCAGCGCGGCGGTCAGCGTGTCGTCGCCGATCAGCGCGCGCACGCGCAGTGCCGGAATTTCGGCCGCCTGCGTCAGCGCCGCACGCGTGCTGAGCGGCTGGCCGCTGCCCTGCAGACCAGGGGGCAGCGCCCGGGTGACGAAGTTCGGGCTGTCGTCGAAGACCGACGCCGCGCTGATCCAGCGTTGATCGAGTGCCAGTCCGTATGCGAACGCATGCAGCGTGCTGCCGGCCGGGAGCCGGCGCACCGCGGCGTCGGTGTCGTCCGGACCGCCGGCCCACACCAGTGCCTCGCCGCTCGCGTTGTCGAGTACCACGACGGCGATGTCGGCGCGCTCGCGGCCGAGCGCGTCCAGCGTGCGCCGCTGCAGCCGCGCGTCGAGCGTGGTGGCGCGCTGTTCGCCCGGCTCGCGCAGCAGACGGCGGGCCAGCGGCTGTGCTTCGGTCCAGCGCGGCTCCAGCCGGTAGCGCTGGGTGAGTACCTGATTGGCGAGGGCTCGCAGTTCGGCGCAGGCGGGCGCCGGTTTCAGCTTCTGTGCCACCGCGCAGGCACGCTGCGCGACCCGTTCGGCCGGCGCATTCGGGCCGCGCAGCAGCGCCGCCAGCAGCAGCGCCTCGCGCGCATCGACCGCGTCCGGATCCTTGCCGAACAGGCCGCGGGTCGCGGCCGAAATGCCGCGCAGTTCGCCGCGGAAGGGCGCGAGGTTGAAATAGGCTTCGAGGATCTGCGCCTTGTTCCAGCGGCGCTCGATTTCGCGCGCGGCGGCGGCCTGGTCCCATTTCTGGCCGACGCTGCGGCGCGTGCCCTGCAGACGCAGCGCCGGGTCGATCAGGCCGGCCAGCTGCATGGTCAGCGTCGATGCGCCGCGCGGACGGCGCCCTTCCAGCGTGCGCCACAGATTGTCCCAGGTGGCGCCGGCCAGCGCCGTCCAGTCGACGCCCGAATGTTCGAGAAAGCGCTTGTCCTCGGCCACCAGTAGCGCACGCACCAGCGGCGGCGACAGCGTGCGCGCGCCGACCCAGTCGAGCCGGCGCTCGTCGAAATCGACGCGCACCTCGGCCAGCGGCTGGCCGTAGCGGTCGAGCAGGCGCGCTTCCGACGAGCGCCAGCTGTCGCGTACGGTGTCGAACGAAGGGGCCTGAGCCTGGGCTGCGGGGGTGCCGAGCAGTACGAGACAGGCCAGCGCACGGCGTGCGCGCTTGCCCGTGCTCGCGTTCATCGGCTGACGATGCACGCGCGCGTCAGCTCAACACGCACTCAGCGTGCATTTGTCGCCCGAAGCCTGGCGCTCGACCGTCACCCGCGCCAGCTGAGGCAGCTGCGGGGCGAGCTGCCGCCACAGGTAGTGGCAGAGGTTCTCCAGCGTGGCTGGGCCGATGCCCTCGACCTCGTCGAGGAAGCGGTGGTCCAGTTTCTCCCTGACTTCGGCCAGTGCGGCGCGGAACACCGCCAGATCCAGCAGCATGCCGCTGGCCGGGTCCGGCTCGCCGCGCAGCGTCACCTCGGCGTGATAGGTATGGCCGTGGATGCGCAGGCTGGATTCGGTTTCCACCTTGCGGCGCAGGGTGTGGGCGGCTTCGAAGAAGAAGCGCTGGCTCAGTTCAACAACCATCTCGATACGTCCATCGATACTTCAAAAAGGGGCGGCCACGTCATGCAGTGCGCGCCGCCCCGGAATCTGCGACGGTCACCGTATGCCGACCGCCTTGTGCGTCTGGAAGCTGAGCCGCCAGCGCGGGTGCTGCATGCACCATTCGATCGCCCAGCGGGCGTTGTCGGCCGCCGCGGCATTGTCCATCGGCTGCACCAGGAAGTGCTCGAAATCCCAGCCTTCCATCGCGGCGAGATCGAGGCCGTCCTGCGGCACGACCACTTTCAGTTCCTGACCGCGGCGCTGCACCACCGCGTTGCCGGCTTTCGGGCTGACGCACACCCAGTCCAGTCCTGCCGGTGCTTCCAGCGTGCCATTGGTTTCGACGGCGATTTCGAAGCCGCGCGCGTGCAGCGCGTCGATCAGCGCGGCATCGACCTGCAGCAGCGGTTCGCCGCCGGTCAGCACGACGAAGCGGGCGCCGCCGGCGCCGGTCCAGCTCGCGGCGATGGTGTCGGCCAGAGCGTCGGCTTCGTAGCGGCCGCCCAGCGTGCCGTCGGTACCGACGAAATCGGTGTCGCAGAAGCGGCACTGCGCGGTCGCGCGGTCCTGTTCGCGACCGCTCCACAGGTTGCAGCCGGCGAAGCGGCAGAACACGGCGGCGCGACCGGCGTTCAGCCCCTCGCCCTGCAGCGTGTAGAAGATTTCCTTGACCTGATAAGCCACGACAGATGCCAGTAACGGCGAAAAACACGCTAGGGTATCGCGTTTGAAGGATTTTTCCACCTGATGACCGACGCCACCACCCAGCAGCCTTACGCCGATCTGAACCCGGATACCGTGCTCGACGCACTCGAAGCGGCCGGTTTCGTGGTCGATGGTCGCCTGCTGGCGCTGAACAGCTTCGAAAACCGCGTCTATCAGGTCGGCGTGGACGACGGTCCGCCGGTGATCGCCAAGTTCTACCGGCCGGCGCGCTGGAGCGACGATGCGATCGCCGAGGAACACGCCTTCTGCCGCGGACTGGCCGAGCACGAGATTCCGGTCGTTGCGCCACTCGACCTGCCCGGCGGCGGCACGCTGGCCTGCCACGCCGGCTACCGTTTCGCGGTGTTCCCGCGTCGTGGCGGCCGTGCGCCCGAACTGGACCGCAGCGACACGCTGGAGTGGATAGGCCGTTTCATGGGCCGCATTCACGCGCTCGGTGCGGTGAAACCCTATCAGCACCGGCCGCAGCTCGACATCAGGAGCTTCGGTGACGAACCCGCCGCCTACGTGCTGGATCACGGCTTCGTGCCACCCGAACTGGAGAAGGTGTATCGCGGCGTGGTCGCGCAGGCGCTGGACGGCGTGCGCGCGGCGTTCGAACGCGCCGGCGAGGTGAAGCGCATCCGCACGCACGGCGACTGTCACGTCGGCAACATGCTGTGGGTCGATGGACAGGGGCCGCACTTCGTCGATTTCGACGACAGCCGGATGGCGCCGGCCATCCAGGATCTGTGGATGCTGCTGTCGGGCGACCGCGCCGACCGCGCGCGCCAGCTGGGCGACGTGCTGGCCGGCTACGAGGAATTCTGCGACTTCGATCTGCGCGAACTGCACCTGATCGAAGCGCTGCGTACGCTGCGCCTGATTCACCACAGCGGCTGGATCGCCCGCCGCTGGCAGGATCCGGCCTTCCCGGTGGCTTTTCCGTGGTTCGACACGCCGCGCTACTGGGAGGCGCGCATCCTCGAACTGCGCGAACAGATCGCGGTGATGGACGAGGCGCCGCTCTGGCTGGTGCCGGGCATGCGCTGAGACGCAGGCGCTAAGGCACCTGCGAGTAGTGCATGCGCCCGGCGATGCGCGCCGCGTGCGCGGCCAGTCGCGGGCCGAAGGTCTTTTCGTACTTGCGCGGGTTGGGCAGCATGACGGCCAGCCGTGCCGCCTGTTCCGGGCCCAGCTTCGCCGCGGGGATGCGGTAGTAGCGCTGCGCCGCCGCCTCGGCGCCGAACACGCCGTCGCCCCATTCGACCACGTTCAGATAGATTTCCAGAATGCGCCGCTTGTCCATCACCGCCTCCATCATGAAGGTGATCGCGGCCTCCTGGGCCTTGCGCACATAGCTGCGGCTGGGGCTGAGGAAGAGATTCTTCGCCAGCTGCTGGCTGATGGTCGAACCGCCGGCCACCGCGCGGCCCTTCTTGCGGTTCTTTTCCATCGCCTTCTGGATGCCTTCCCAGTCGAAGCCCTCGTGATCGACGAAAGCGTCGTCCTCGGCGGCGATGACGGCGCGCTTCAGGTGCACCGAGATGCGCTCGTACGGCACCCACTGGTGGCGCAGCTGCGCGTCCGGCTTGCGCTCGCGCATTTCATCGAGGCGCAGCGACATGAAGCGGGTCTGCGACGGATTGAACTGTGTCCACCAAAGCAGGTGGCCGAACACCCACAGCTGGTAGGCGAGCACCAGCAGCACGGCACCGGCGAGCAGCCACTTCAGCGTGCGCAGCAGAGAACGCATCGAAGGCTCCGTCTCAGGCCAGCGGCGGCAGCGCGGCGCGCAGCGTCGCGCGCACGGCGGCGGTGTCCGGACGCACGCCGCGCCACAGCGTGAAGGCCTCGGCGGCCTGTTCGACCAGCATGCCCAGACCGTCGGCCAGCCGAGCCGCGCCCTGCTCGCGTGCCTGCTTCAGATAGGCGGTGAGGCCACGGCCGTAGACCATGTCGTACGCCAGGCTGTCCGGCGCGTACAGGCCCGCAGGCAGCGGCGGCGCCTCGTCGCTGAGGCTGGCGCTGGTGGCGTTGATCACCACGTCGTAGGGCGCGTCGGCGGCGTCCACCCAGCCGCCGGCGCGGAGCGCGCCGCGCACGTCGTGGCTGGCGAACTGCGTCTGCAGTGCGCGCGCCTTGTCGGCGGTGCGGTTGGCGATGAACAGTCGGGCGATGCCGGCGTCGAGCAAGGGCAGGATGACGCCGCGCGCCGCGCCGCCGGCGCCCAGCAGCAGCACGCGCGTGCCCGGCAGCCGGCAGCCCAGCGTTTCGAGGTCGCCAACCAGCCCGGCGCCGTCGGTGTTGTCGCCCAGCACGTCGTCGCCGAACACGAAGGTGTTCACCGCGCCGGCCAGCCGCGCCCGCTCGGTCAGGCGGTCGGCCAGACGCCAGGCCTCTTCCTTGAACGGCACGGTGATGTTCATGCCGCGCCCGCCGCTCGCCCGGAACGCGGCAACCGCGTCGGCGAAGCCGTCGAGCGGTGCCAGCAGCGCCTCGTAGCTCAGGTCCTGCGCGGTCTGCGCGGCAAAGGCGGCGTGGATGGCCGGCGACTTGCTGTGTGCGATCGGGTTGCCGATGACGGCGTAGCGGTCGGTCATGGGTGTCAGCGTGATTCGAGCTGGTCGCCCTGGGTGAAGCTCCAGGTGCGGGTGATGGACAGGATTTCGTATTCGCGCCGGATGTCCGGCGGGAAGGCGGCGTAGGGGGCGGCCATGCGCACGATGCGGATGGCGGCGTCGTCGAGCACCTTCTGGCCGGACGAGCGGTTCAGGTCGATCTTCTCGATCTCGCCGTCGGCGCGGATTTCCACCGTCAGCGTCAGGTTGCCGTAGAGCTTGCCGCGCGCCGCAGACGGGTAGTTCAGGTTGCCGATGCGTTCGACCTTCTGCCGCCAGTCCTCGATGTACTGCGCGAAGCGGTATTCCTGTGTTCGTGCGCCGACGAATTTCTTGCGCGGCCGCTTGTTGTAGTCGTCGACGTCGCGTGCGATCTCCGCCTCCATCCGGGCCATCGCCATTGCCCTGGCGGCGAGGTCGGCGCCGCTCAAGGCCTGCAGCGGCTGTGGCGACGGGTCGGGCTGCTCCAGCCGCCGTTCTTCCGGACGCAGTTCGGTCTTCGCCTGCAGGTCGGCCAACAGCTTCTGCTGCTGCGCCTCCATCTCCTGCACGCGACGCTGCGTCTCGACCAGCTGGTCGCCGGCCTTGTCGCGCCGGCTGGCCGGCAGCGGCGTCTTCGCACGACGGTCCTGGTCGGTGTTGCCGCCGCCGTCGAGATTGGCCTGCGCCAGCGCCTGCGGATCGACCGGTTTCTGCTTGCTGCGCGCATTGACCAGCACCACTTCGAGCGGCTGGTCCTTCGCCTTCTGCTTCGGTTTCAGGTCGGGCGCGAAGTTGATCGCCAGCACGAAGGCGTGGATCAGGATGGACAGCGCGATGCCCAGGGCCAGCGGCGGAACGCCGGCCGGCGCCGCCGACACCACGGCGCTGGCGCCCGATGGTGCGGAAGCAGCGGCAGCATGGGTGCGGAAACGGACGGCAGCGCTTTTCTTCGACATGGCGCGGGATTTTACAGGTGGGCGGTGAAATACCGCCGCCCGCGCGCGAATCTGCGCCGAAGGCGGACCGGAGCCGTCATCGGCGTCGCCTATACTCGGGCGCCTGACCTGTTTCGCTGCACTGCAACTTCATGGATCTGCTGCTGATCAAGGCCGTCATTCTCGGCATTCTCGAAGGGCTCACCGAATTCCTGCCGATCTCGAGCACCGGCCACCTCATCATCGCCGGCAGCCTGCTCGGCTACACCGACGAAACCAGCCGGGTGTTCAAGATCGTCATCCAACTCGCCGCCATCCTGGCGATCTGCTGGGAGTACCGGCGCAAGCTGATCGACGTGACTGCCGGTCTGGGGCGCGAATCGGCCGCCAACCGCTTCGTGCTGCACGTGCTGGTCGCCTTCATGCCGGCCGCCGTGCTGGGCTTCCTGTTCCACGGCATCATCAAGACCTATCTGTTCAACCCGCTCACCGTGGCCGGCGCGCTGATCGTCGGCGGCGTCATCATTCTGGTGATCGAGCGGCGCAATCACACGCCGCGATACGAAACCACCGACGACCTCGACTGGCGGGCTGCGCTGAAGGTGGGTTTCGCGCAGGCCATCGCGATGTTCCCCGGTGTGTCGCGCTCGGGGGCGACCATCATGGGCGGCCTGGTGTTCGGTCTGTCGCGCCGCGCCGCCACCGAATTCAGCTTCTTCCTCGCCATCCCGACGATGATCGCGGCGACGGCTTACGACGTGTACAAGAACTGGGCGCTGCTGCGCGTCGAGGACCTGCCGGTCTTCGCGGCCGGCTTCGTGTCCTCCTTCCTCGCCGCCTTCTTCAGCGTACGCTGGCTGCTGCGCTACATTTCCAGCCATACCTTCGAGCTGTTCGCCTGGTACCGCATCGTATTCGGCCTGTTCGTGCTGGCGAGCGCCTGGTTCGGCTGGGTGGACTGGGCCGATCACTGATGCAGAAACTGCTGTACTTCCACGGTTTCCGTTCCGGACCGCAGTCGGTCAAGGCGCAACAGTTGCGCGCGCATCTGGCCCGACAGGGGCGGGCCGGCGATCTGTGGTGCGAGCAGCTCCCGCCGGGGCCGCTGGATGCCATCGCGCTGATCGAATCGGTGCTGCGGCCTGCTCTGGAAGGGGGGGCCGAGGTGGCGCTGGCCGGCTCGTCGCTGGGCGGCTTCTACGCGCTGCACCTGGCGGAGAAATACGGCCTGCGCGCCGCGCTGATCAATCCCGCCGTGGTGGCCCCGCTGTCGCTCGGCGACTACGTCGGTGAGCACACGCATATGTACACCGGCGACAGCTTCCGTTTCGAACAGCGGCACGTCGATGAACTGCGCGCACTCGACGTGGCCGCAGTGACGCGGCCGGAGCGCTATCTGCTGCTGCTGGAAACCGGCGACGAGGTGCTGGACTGGTGGCAGGCGGTGCTGAAGCTGCGCGGCGCCAACATGATCATTCATGCCGGCGGCGATCACAGCCTGCAGAGCTTCGCCGCCGAGTTGCCCCGCATCACCGGCTTCCTGCTGCCGGAACGCTGAGCCGGTCGAGCGACGCGGGTCAGCGGAAGTCGCTGACGCGGAAGCGGGCGAGGTCGAAGTTGGTGCCGCGCTCGATCAGTTCGACCGGGTCGAGCCGCACGTGGCGGCCGTTGATCGACGCGTGCAGCGGGTACTCGGCGGAATAGCCGGTGCCGTTGATGGCCAGGCGCACCACCGCGCCGCTGACCGGATCATCGAGCGCCACGGCTTCGCCACTCTGTCTTTCCGAGAACACTTCGAGCGGGCGTGCGGTCGTCGACAGCGTTTCGATGCCCACCGTGCCGCGCGCATCGCGCCCGCGCAGGTAGCGGCGCACGACGCCGACCAGCCAGTTGTCGCCGCCCGAGGGCTGCATGCCGACCAGCGACCCGACGCGCACCCACTCCGCACTGGCGGTGGGCGCGGTGGCGCCGATGCCGCCAAGGCTGGCGTCCGACATTTCCCAGCGGTAGATCACCGCCTCGTCACGCGCGCCGCGCAGCACGTGATGCAGGTGCTTGATGCCGTTGGCCACCGCCAGCGCGCCGCCGAGCGAGTGGCGACGGTACTGCCGGGTCGGCGGGTCGAGCGCCCAGTTCATGGCCAGATGGCGAAGCAGCTTAGCCAGCTGGTCGCGCTCGGGCATGTCGTCGAGACTGAGTGCGTCCGGCAGGTCGCCGCCCTCGACGCGACGGGCCAGCGCCAGCGCCGCGTCGGCGGCGGCGATGCCGGAGAAGTAGCGGATGCCGTCGACCTGCTGCGGCGCGCGCACCAGACGCAGCGGCGGTGCCGGCTGGTTGGCGTCGAGCCAGTGCGTGCTGCCGCGCTCGATGGTCGGCGACATCGAGTAGCGCGCGGCGAAATAGCCGGTCAGCTGTTCAGCCAGACGGACACTGTCCGGCACCAGACCTTCGGGCGCGGCCACGTGCAGCGCGATCAGTCGCAGATACTCGCGCTCGACCGAGGTCGGCACCTCGTCGGCCGCATTGACCACCTCGCGCGCCTCGGCGCCGGAGGCCTGCGCCAGCAGATAGGCCTGTCCGGCCACCTGCCACAGTCCGGCGTCGACCGGACCGTTGTGATAGACGTCCCACTTGAAGCGCTGGCGGCAGGCGCGCACCGTGCGCGACGCGAGCCGCGACAGGCCGCTCAGCACCGACGCGTGCGTCGGGTCGGAAATGTAGCGATCGAGCGCCACTTCGTAGGCGGACGACAGGATGGACCAGAAGTCACGGCCGGTGCGCCAAACCACGTCCTTGCCTTCAGGGTCGTCGGCGTAGATCTGGTCGAGCTTGCGCAGATGAGGCTGGGCGCTGGAATCGAACTGGTAGAGCAGGTTGACGTGATGCGCCAGGTCGATATTGGTGGCATCGCCGACCGATTCGACCCAGCCGGTCAGTTCGTTGATGGCCAGATCCGGCTGGGCGGCGGCGATTTCGGCCAGCACGCGACGAAGCTCGGCCGGATTGCCGAGTACGCTTGCCGGGGATGAAGAGAACACGCCGAACATACCTGCCACCTCCGCCACTCAGGGCTGTCCCTGACTGACACCTGTATGAATGTTTTGTGCCGCGCGGCGATCCGCTGCCGCCGCGTCGCGGGCGGCCAGACCGTACTAGTCTAGAATCCCGACCCTGTAGCGTAACGCGACTGCGCAAACTTTGCCATGCAGCAATATCTCGATCTCATGCGACACGTGCTGGAACACGGCACGGTCAAGACCGACCGCACCGGCACCGGCACCCGTTCGGTGTTCGGCTGGCAGATGCGGTTCGACCTCGCGCAGGGCTTTCCGGTGCTGACCACCAAGAAACTGCACCTGCGTTCCATCATCGTCGAACTGCTGTGGTTCCTGCGCGGCGACACCAATATCGCCTGGCTGAAGGAACACGGCGTCAGCATCTGGGACGAATGGGCCGACGAAAACGGCGACCTCGGCCCTGTCTACGGCGCCCAGTGGCGCAGCTGGCCGACGCCGGACGGCCGCCACATCGACCAGATCAGCGAACTGCTGGCCGGCCTGCGCAACAACCCCGACTCTCGCCGGCACATCGTCAGTGCATGGAATCCGGCGGAAATACCGTCGATGAAGCTGCCGCCCTGCCACGCACTGTTCCAGTTCTACGTTGCGGACGGGCGATTGTCCTGCCAGCTGTACCAGCGCAGCGCAGACATATTTCTCGGAGTGCCCTTCAATATCGCGAGTTATGCGCTGCTGACGATGATGGTGGCGCAGGTGTGCGGCCTCAAGCCGGGCGAATTCGTCCATACGCTGGGCGACGCCCACCTCTACTCGAACCATCTGGAACAGGCGCAGCTGCAGCTTACGCGCACGCCGCGGCCGCTGCCGACGATGTGGATCAACCCCGAAGTAAGCGATCTGTTCGCCTTCCGCCCGGAAGATTTCCGGCTCGATGGCTACGATCCGTGGCCGCATATCCCGGCGCCGGTGGCCGTATGAAGCTGTCGCTGATCGCCGCACTGGCCGCCAACGGCATGATAGGCCGCGACAACGGCATGCCCTGGCACCTGCCGGAAGACCTGAAGCGCTTCCGCGCGCTGACCATGGGTCACCCCATCATCATGGGGCGCAAGACCTGGGATTCGCTGGGCCGGCCGCTGCCCGGGCGCACCAGCATCGTGGTGAGCCGGCAGGACGGGCTGGACATCGCCGGCGCGCGGGTGGTGCCGTCGCTCGATGCGGCGGTCGAACTGGCGGCAACGGTGGAGGGCGGCGACGAAGCTTTCGTGATCGGCGGCGCGCAGCTGTACGCGCTCGCGCTGCCGCGGGTTGACCACCTGCTGCTGACCGAAATCGCCGACGCGTTCGATGGCGACACGCGCTTCCCCGACTACGATCGCAGCGCCTGGCGGGAAACGGCACGCGAAGAGGCGGTCAGCGCGGGTGGCCTGCGCTACGCCTTCGTCGATTACGCGCGCCGCGCGGCGCAGCAGCAGTAGGCGGTTATACCTCAGCGGTCTTGGTCAGTCGCGCACGCAGTCGACCGCGTAATCCAGCGCTTCGCCCTCGCCGGTGCCGACCAGACCGTGGATGTCGGTTTCGAAGCCGGGGAAGGCGCGGTTGAACTCACGCGCGAAGCGCAGGTAATTGACGATGGTGCGGTTGAAGCGCTCACCCGGAATCAGCAGCGGGATGCCCGGCGGATAGGGCGTGAGCAGCACGCTGGTGATGCGGCCTTCCAGTTCGTCGATGGCCACGCGGTCGATCTCGCGGTGGGCCATGCGCGCCCAGGCGTCGGCCGGCTTCATCGCCGGTTCCATCGGCGACAGATACATTTCCGTGGTCAGGCGCGCGATGTCGTGCTTCTTGTACATCTCGTGGATGCGCACGCACAGGTCGCGCAGGCCGACCCGCTCGTAGCGCGGGTGGGCGGCGACGAACTCGGGCATCACGCGCCACAGCGGCTGGTTGTTGTCGTAGTCGTCCTTGAACTGCTGCAGCTCGGTCACCATGGTGTTCCAGCGGCCCTTGGTGATGCCGATGGTGAACATGATGAAGAAGCTGTACAGGCCGGTCTTCTCGACGATGATGCCGTGCTCGGACAGGTAGCGCGTCAGGATGCCGGCCGGGATGCCCCAGTCGGCGAAGTCGCCATCGACGTCCAGGCCCGGGGTGATCACCGTGGCCTTGATCGGGTCCAGCATGTTGAAGCCGTCGGCGAGATCGCCGAAGCCGTGCCAGCGTTCGCCGGCGCGCAGCGTCCAGTCCTCGCGCGTGCCCAGGCCCTCGTCGGCCAGATGGTCGGGGCCCCACACCTTGAACCACCAGTCGGCGCCGAATTCCGCATCCACCTTGCGCATCGCGCGACGGAACTCGACCGCCTCGGCCAGCGATTCCTCGACCAGCGCGGTGCCGCCCGGCGGCTCCATCATCGCGGCCGCCACGTCGCACGAGGCGATGATGGCGTACTGCGGGCTGGTCGAGGTGTGCATCAGGTAGGCCTCGTTGAACACGTCGCGGTCGAGCGAACGGGTCTGCGAGTCCTGCACCAGGATCTGCGAAGCCTGCGACAGGCCGGCCAGCAGCTTGTGCGTCGACTGGGTCGAGAAAATCATCGACTCCTTGCAGCGCGGCCGGCCTTCGCCGATCGCGTGGTAGTCGCCGTAGAAGTCGTGGAAGGCGGCGTGCGGCAGCCAGGCTTCGTCGAAGTGCAGCGTGTCGATCTCGCCATCCAGCACATCCTTGATCGCCTCGACGTTGTACAGCACGCCGTCGTAGGTCGATTGCGTGATGGTCAGGATGCGCGGCTTCTTGTTCACCGCCTCGCGCGCGAACGGATTGGCTTCGATCTTGGCGCGGATCACGTCGGGGCTGAACTCTGACTGCGGGATCGGACCGATGATGCCGTAGTGGTTGCGCGTCGGCGTCAGGAAGACCGGAATGGCGCCGGTCATGATGATCGAGTGCAGGATGGACTTGTGGCAGTTGCGGTCCACCACGACGATGTCGCCCGGCGCCACGGTCGAGTGCCACACCATCTTGTTCGACGTCGACGTGCCATTGGTGACGAAGTACAGATGGTCGGAATGGAAGATGCGCGCCGCGTTGCGCTCCGACGCCGCGACCGGGCCGGTGTGGTCGAGCAGCTGACCCAGTTCCTCGACCGCGTTGCAGACGTCGGCGCGCAGCATGTTCTCGCCGAAGAACTGGTGGAACATGCGGCCGACCGGGCTCTTCAGGAAGGCCACGCCGCCGGAGTGGCCGGGGCAGTGCCACGAGTAGGAACCGTCCTGCGCGTAATGCACGAGCGCACGGAAGAAGGGCGGCGGCAGCGAATCGAGGTAGGCGCGCGCCTCGCGCACGATGTAGCGGGCGACGAACTCCGGCGTGTCCTCGAACATGTGGATGAAGCCGTGCAGTTCGCGCAGGATGTCGTTCGGGATGTGACGCGTGGTGCGCGTCTCGCCGTACAGGAAGATCGGGATGTCGGCGTTGCGGCGGCGGATTTCGGCGACGAAATCGCGCAGATTGGTCAGCACCGCCTCGATCTCGGCTTCGCTGCCGCTGCCGAATTCCTCGTCGTCGATCGACAGGATGAAGGTCGAGGCCCGGCTCTGCTGCTGCGCGAACGAAGTCAGATCACCGTAGCTGGTGACGCCCAGCACGCCCGGACCTTCCTTCTCGATCGCTTCGGCCAGTGCGCGTATGCCCAGACCGGAGGCGTTTTCCGAGCGGAAGTCCTCGTCGATGATGATGATCGGAAACTCGAAGCGCATGGCACCCAACCTTCAAAGTAAAAGAGGGCACCCGACTCGGCGCCCCCGGACTGCAGCAGGACTGCAGGCTTGAAGCGCGCGATGGTATCAGTTCGAGATGGCAAAACAATCGGGGCCGTACAAGGCGGCCCCGCAGGGTGAAACAGGGTGTAAGAGGCGGTCAGCCGAGGCGGCGGCGCGAGATTGCACCGACCACCGCCAGACCGGCGACGATGAGCGCCCACGACTCGGGTTCCGGCACGGCCGCGACCGCGTAGCTGTCGAGGAACTCGACGCGCACGCCGGTGGCGTTGCCGACCTTCTGCGCAACGTTGCTGACGAAGAAGTCCAGCGTGTTTACGCCGGACAGGAAGCCGGCGGTGGCCGAGAACGAGGTCCAGGAATCCAGCGCCGAGCCGCTCGAAATCGTCGTGCCGTTCAGCTGGATGTAGCCGTTGTTGTCGGCAGCCCAGCGACCGGTGATCCAGGCGGAGGTGATGTCCAGGCCGGTCAGGTCGAAGGAGATCGACCACTTGTACAGGCCCGGCTCCGTCGGATCGTAGCTCTGACGGGCGTTGATGGTCGGCGTCAGCCACTTCGAGTCCGCCGTATTGTCCAGCCAGGCGTAGAACATCGAGTTCAGGCCGGTCTGACGGGTGGTCACGCCGTGGCCATCGGTACCGACAGCGGTGCCGCTGATCGCTTCGAAGGTGTAGTGGGTGTCGATCTTGCCGGAGGCCAGGCCAGCGCCGGTGTTGTAGAGCCCGTCGATCTGGTTCGACTCGACTGCGGCTGCGCCGAAGGACGCCAGCGCGATGCCCGACGCCACGAGAATGTTCTTGAACATGTGAATCTCCGCCTGAAATCTGAAAGTGAGGCGGAGTGTAGGCAGGGCCGAGGTGCACGACCGTTCATAAAGTCACGCTTTCGCCGGCCCCTGGCGGACGCTCTTTGCTGCTCTGCACACAAGCCCTTGAAAGCGCAGGACTTGACCGATTTTTGCAGACCGCGGGCGCGGTCGATCGAGACAATCCTTAACAGTCAGATCTTGGGCAGTGTCACACCGGTCTGGCCCTGGTACTTGCCGCCACGGTCCTTGTACGAGGTTTCGCAGGGCTCGTCCGACTCGAAGAACAGCATCTGGGCAACGCCCTCGTTGGCGTAGATGCGCGCCGGCAGAGGCGTCGTGTTGGAGAACTCCAGCGTCACGTGGCCTTCCCATTCCGGCTCCAGCGGCGTCACGTTCACGATGATGCCGCAGCGCGCATAGGTGCTCTTGCCCAGGCAGACGACCAGCACGTTGCGCGGGATGCGGAAGTACTCGACCGTACGAGCCAGCGCAAACGAGTTCGGCGGGATGATGCAGGACTCGGCGTCCATCTCGACGAAGGAGTTCGGATCGAAGGTCTTCGGGTCGACGATGGTCGAGTTGATATTGGTGAACACCTTGAATTCGGACGCGCAGCGCACGTCGTAGCCATAGCTGGAGGTGCCGTAGGACACGATGCGGCGGCCGTCGACGTGGCGCACCTGACCCGGCTCGAAGGGGTCGATCATGTGGTGCTCCTGCGCCATGCGGCGTATCCAGCGGTCGGACTTGATGCTCATCTGCGTGCCCTCGATTGCGTGCGCGGCCCCGGAAGGCGCCGCAAAAGGACGCAATTGTTGCAAGTTCGGCGCCGAAAAGCACGCGCTGCCTGCCCCGCCGGACCGCGCGGGGCGGGGCCCGGCTCAGCGCCTGTGCGAAGCCGTCGCCGCCGGGCCGGAGTCGGTGATCGGGTTCAGCGTGGTCATGAAGGTCGATTGGCGCAGGCCTTCGTCGACCCAGCGCTGGTGCTCACCGGTCAGCGTCTTCAGGAAGGCGACCAGTGCGGTCTTCTCGTCGTCGTCCAGACGCAGCGGCACGATCAGGGGGCTCTGATCCGGCGCGCCACCGCCGCCTCGGTCGTAGAAGTCCACCACCGCCTCGAGCGTCGATAGCGAGCCGTCGTGCATGTAGGGCGCGGTCAGCGCCACGTTCCGCAGCATCGGTGTCTTGTAGGCCCAGCGGTCGTCCGGGTCGAGCGTGATTTCGAAGCGGCCAACGTCGTTCGGCACCTTCTCGCCGATCGAATCGATGCGCTCGGCCGTCATCGTCGTCTGCAATCCCGGCACCAACTGCACTTCGACCAGCGGCCGCGGCAAGCCGCGCAACCAGCCGATGCCGGTGTTGTGGTAGCGGAAATCCGAGAACAGCGCCGACTGCTCGCCGATCGTGTGACAGGTGGTGCAGCGTCCCTTGCCGGCGAACACCTCCAACCCCTGCCGCTCCTGCGCGGTCAGCGCCGTCTCGTCGCCGCCGTAGCGGTAGCGGTCGAAGCGGGAATTGGCGGATACCAGCGAACGCTGATAGCTGGCCAGGGCCTGGCCCACCGTCTCGACCGTCGGTCCGCGACCGGCGAAGGCCCGCTCGAACGCGCCCTGGTAGTCGGGCAGCGTGCGCAGCTTGTCCAGTACGTGGCCGATCGACGGGTTGGCCATTTCGTTGTGCGCAAGGAAGGGGCCCCACACCTGGGCTTCCAGTTCCCCCTCGCGGCCGTCGTGGAACAGGCGCGGGTGGTAGCCCACGTTGAGCACCGTGGGGGCGTTGCGTCTTACCGTGGCGCCCTCGTTGCCGATCGCCATGCGCAGCTCGTTGGCGGTGAAACCGTGGTCGGGCACATGGCACATGCCGCACGACATGGTGCCGTTGAACGACAGCCGGCGATCGAAGAAGAGCTTGCGTCCCAGTTCGATGCGTGCAGCCGTGGGCGGGTTGTCCGGCGGGTGCGGCATGACGGGCAGGCCGAGCGGCACAGCGATGGCCGCCGTGGCCGTATCGTGCGCCACCTCGCCGGCACAGCCGGTCAGCGCGAGCGCGAGCGCCACTACGCATTCAGGGCGCACGCGGCGTTTCGAGCAGGAGTGTTTCAATGTCATTGAACATGACCTCAGGCATCAGGAAAGCGGTTGTATAGATCTCGCGGACCCGGCCGTCGCGATCGATCAGGAAGAGCTTGAGCATGTGGTTGAGCACCCGTGTCGGCCGCCCCTGGGTGTCCAGTTCGACCGACACGTCCTGACCAAGGTCGTCGAGCATGGGTTTCAGATCGGCGACCGAACGCGTGGTGAGGAAGTGCCAGCGCACCGGGCTCTTCGGATCGGCCAGTGCGCCGGCGTACATACGCATCGATGCGGCATCGTCGTGCGACGGATCGAAGGACAGGCTGACCAGCCTGACCTGGCGCGCCATGTCGGGCCGGCGCAGCAGGCGCTCGCGCAACTGCGTCAGCGTCGCGTAGGCAAGCGGACAGCCCACCGGGTCCACGCAGTAGGTGTACATGAAGGACAGCAGCGTGATGCGCTCCCGCGTATAGCGGGCGAGCCCGTAGGTACGACCGTCGATGTCCACCACCCGCCCGTTGGGCGAGCGCTGTATCGGCGGCAAGCGGTAGCTGCCCGCGGCGGGCGCGACGAAATCCTGATGCGGCGTGCTGGGCGCGAGATCGGCATTGGATGCGCCCTGCGAGCCATCGGCCAGCAGGGCGCCCAGCACCAGCGCCGTCGCCGCCGTCCGGACGCGGCGGAGGATCGGCATGGGTTCGCCTCGACTCAGCGGTTCGAGGCAAGTTCGGCGACGCGCTCCTTCAGCCCGGCGGTGTTCGCCGGCTTCGCCGAGAACTTCATGTGATGCGCACGACCCAGCTTGAGCGCATAGAAGTCGATCGAGAACTTCTCGCTGAGCGCCTTGCCGTCCCAGTGGAACAGCTTCAGGAACTGCTGGTCGTCACCGCCCTTCTTGTCCCAGTTACCGAGCAGGCTGGTGGTGAAGTACACGCGATTGCCGTCCCAGCTCTGGCTCACCATGTTGACCTGCGAACCGATCACCTTCTGGTAGACCTCTTTCGGCGCCTCCGGATCGGAAATGTCGAAGTAGCGCGCGGTGCCGTCGAGGAAGGTGTTCACCCACAGCCCCTTCGCGTCGGCGGTGATCGAAATGTCGACCGGCAGCGGCACCTTGGACGGGTCACCCACGGTACCAACCTCCTTCGCCTGCCACTCGCCCTTCGCGTCCTGCTTGATCAGCACCAGTTTCGATGTGAGCGCGGTGGCCGTGTAGGCCCAGTTGTCGCCGCTCTTCAGCGACCAGCGGATTTCCAGCGGCGCGCCGGGCACGTTCATCACCTTCTGCGGCTTCATCGACTTCAGGTCCCACATGACCATGGTGTTGCCGAAGTGCTTCATCGCGTCGGCGTCCTTCACCATCTTGCCGAAATCCATCATGTAGTTGTTCCAGCCGGTGAAGCTGGAGGTGAGCAGCGCGTTCTTCTGCGGATTGATGCCGATGTCGTAGCCGTAGCCGTCGGCCATCACGTCGCCGTGCCGGCCGGTGGGCATGTCGTACTTCTCGACGAACTCGCCCTTGTTGCTGTAAACGACCAGCCCGGTGCGGCCGCCGTGATCCTTGTCGTTGGACAGGGCCTGCACCATCATCCGGCCGGGCAGTGCGTAGAAGGTGTGCGGGCCGACGTAGCCGGTCTTCTGCGTGAAGTCGGAAATGGTGTGCACCAGCTTCGGCTTCGCGGGATCGCTGGCGATGTCGAACACGAAGATGCGGTTGTCGTCGAGCCGGCCTGCCCACAGGAATCGGCGGTCGTCGGTGAAGCCGGTGTGGTGTGCCTCGCCACGCCCCCCGACGGTGACCGAATGGACCACCTTGCCGTAGTCCTTCGATTTCGGATTCACGTCCACGGTGACCAGCTTGTCCGACTCGTCACCCATGCCCTTCACGCCCAGCGTCCACACGTGGACGAAATCCTCCTGCCCCTTGATCAGCTTCGTCGTATAGGGCGAATTGCAGGTTTCGTCGGCCTGTACCGGCAGCGTGCCGCCGAACGAAGCAATCAGGGCAAATGCAAGGGCGGTGGCTTTCAGCTTGCTCATCAGGATTTCCTTCCTCTGGTTGTCGGTCGTGCCGGCCGCACCGGGTGCGGCCCGACACCGTCTCCGGGCTGCGCATGCAAACCGGTTGACGTACCGTTTGGTATGTTTATAGTCGTAACGCGGAGGCATTGCGCCGCCATTCTTGTCGCTGCAACGCAGCAGCCCGGAGCACTGGATCAGCCATCGTGAAGACTGCCGCTCATCGTTCCGACATGCCTTCTGGCTCGCCGGCCCGGGTCTGTACTCCGGAACGGCCTCAACGCTACCGCCGGCACGGCAGCGCCACCATCCGGACGAACTCCGGCGCAGCCGAGGGATTTCCCTTAGCCGGTGTCGAATGCACGGTGCATCAGGCATGAATGCGCTGGCCGGCATCGGTCTGCTCGCCATGCTCGCGATGGCGAGCTCATCGATATGGGCGCTGCGCACGCACCGGCAGCGACTGGCGGAGGCGGCGCAGACGATACGCACGCTGCAATCGGAGCGCGATGCGCTGGTGACCGCGCACGGCGAGGCCGAGGCGCGCCTGACGTCGAGCGAGCAGCGGCTGCGTCTGCTGCTCGAATCCGAGCCGGAATGCGTGAAGCTGCATACCTGTGACGGCAGCGTGCTGGAAATGAACCCGGCCGGCCTCGCCATGATGGACGCGCGGACGACGGAGCAGGTGATCGGTCGCTCCATCTTCTCCTTCATCGCCGAAGAGCATCGCCAGCCCTATATCGAACTGACCGAGCGGGTGTTCCGCGGCGAGAGCGGGCGCCTGGAATTCCGCCTGACCAGCCTGCAGGGGCGTCTGCGTTGGATGGAAACCAGTGCGGCACCGCTGCGCGACGAACATGGCCACATCATCGCGCTGCTCGGCGTCACCCGCGACATGACCGAAAGGCGCGCCGCCGAGGAACAGGACCGGCAGCACCTGTCTGCGCTCGCCCACGTGGTGCGCACCTGCACCATGGGCGAGATGGCGACCAATCTCGCGCACGAGCTGAACCAGCCGCTGGCGGCCATCGTCAATTACACGCGCGGGTCGCTGCGCCGCCTGCGCGCTCAGGCCGCCGCCGCACCGGAGGTGCTCGAATCGCTCGAACACGTGTGCACGCAGGCGGAGCGTGCCGCCGGCATCATCCGCAATCTGCGTACCTTCCTCGGCAAACGCGAACCGGCGCTCACCGCGCTCGACCTCAACGACATCGTGCAGGCCACCAGCGCGCTGATCGGCTCGGAAGCGCGCGCGCACGGCGTGAGCATTCTGTTCTCGCCGGCCGCCGACCTGCCGCCGGCGCGCGGATCGCGCATCGAGGTGGAGCAGGTGCTGCTGAACCTGATGCGCAACGCGATCGTGGCGATGACGACCGCCGCATCCCCTTGCCGCGAGATCCGCGTATCCACCGGGCACGGACACGACGGCTACGCCTTCGTGGACATCGCCGACTCCGGGCCCGGCATCGACGGCGCCGACCCGTCGCGCATCTTCCAGCCCTTCTTCACCAGCAAGGACGAAGGCATGGGCATGGGTCTGCCGATCAGCCGCTCCATCATCGAAGCACACGGCGGACAACTCTGGCTCGCAAAGAACGACAACGACGGCGCGACCTTCCGGTTCACGCTGCAAACGGGGGAGACACTGCATGGACGGAACGGAACCGACGGTCTACGTGGTTGACGACGACGACGCGGTGTCGTCGTCGCTGTCCTGGTTGCTGGAGTCCATCGGGCTCCGCGTCCGGACCTACCGCAACGCGCTCGACTTCATCGCCGCGATGGACGCCGATCCGTGGGGCTGTCTGGTGCTCGATGTACGCATGCCTGGCATGAGTGGCCTCGAGCTGCAGCAGCGGCTGCGCGATCGCGACGTCGGACTGCCGGTCATCTTCATCACCGGTCACGGTGGCGTGGCCAACGCGGTGAAGGCGATCAAGGCCGGCGCTTTCGACTTCCTGGAGAAGCCCTTCGACGACCAGACCCTGCTCGACCGCGTACAGCAGGCGATCGGGCTCAACAGTGAAACGCGCCGTTGCCGCAGCGCCCGCGCAGCGCTGCTCGACCGCTACGCCAGCCTGACGCCACGCGAGCGCGAGGTGATGGATCTGGTGGTCGAGGGCCGGCCGAACAAGGTGATCGCGCAGGTGCTCGGCCTGTCGAGCAAGACGGTGGAGGCGCACCGCGCGCACGTGATGGAAAAGATGGCTGCGCGCTCGCTGACCGAACTGGTGAAGCAGTCGCTGTGCATCCAGTCGCCGGACTCCGGCTGGATCGGCACCGGCACGAGCATGCCGCACGGCCGCGCGGGAAACCCCTTGGCGGAACAGGGAATCGACCGGATTTCCGCCTCCCGTGCCGCTCGGCCATAGTGGCGACATCCCGCGACCGAGCGCCCGGCCCTCCGCGCCGGTCGTGGGCACAAGAGTCGCGGCTCCGGTGCGTGCGTGCCCGCACCTGCCGGTCGACCGCACCGCATCGCGCACCGCGCAGCCCCCGCGTGGTGTCGCATCTCGACCGGGAAGAAGGGGAAACTTCCGCGGCGCGTGCGCCATATCGCCTCCGATGGCGCACGCCCCTGTTTTCACCGCGGCATCTGTCGTGCGACCGACCCCGCCACGCAGTCGCGCCTCGTGCTAGAAAGCGGTTGTCCACTCCGTCCGCGCCGCCAGCATGAGCCGCCCTTCCCGCAAGAACGAACTGCTCGACACTGCTCGCGACCTTGTCATGCGCAAGGGCTTCTCGGCGACGTCGGTGGATGAGATCTGCACGCTGTCGCAGATGACGAAGGGCGCCTTCTTCCATCACTTCAGCGACAAGGAAGGGTTCGGCCTGGCCTTGCTCGACCATTTCGAACAGGAGGGCCGGCTGCGCATGCAGGCCCATCTGCCGCTGCGCAAGCGCAGCGCACGCAGCCAGCTGCACGCCTACCTCGACCTGCTCGGCGACATGTACGGCGAAGACGCGCGCTTTCGCGAAGGCTGCCTGTTCGCCATCCTCGCCTACGAGTCGTCTGATCCGTCCTCTCCGCTGCGGCGGGCCTGCGCCGCCGCGCTGGAACGCTGGATGGAGGGCGCCCGCGCGCAGTTCGCGCAGATCATCGCGCTGCTGGAAACTCCACCTCCGGTGCGTGCCGAAGATCTGGCCGAGCACCTGCTCGTGGTGATCGAGGGCGCGCTGGTCATGGGCCGCGTCCGCGACCCCGCCGTCGCGATCGCGCGGGCGCTGGCGCAGTTCCGGTCTTACGCCGAAGCCGCGCTCGGGCTCGGCGGGCGCTGAGTTCAGTCGCCGCGCGCACTGCGCGCCACCGCGGCCAGCCAGTGCAGCGCATCCTGAGTGTCCGGTCGCATCAGCAGCCGGAACAGCGAAGCCGCTCCACCGGAGGACGCAGTGCCGGCGGCGCGCGCCGACCCGTCGTTCAGGGCCTGGAGCAGCGTCAGCAGCGCAGAGCGCTCCAGCCCGTCGTCGCGCGATGCCGTGCGCTCAAGACGATCGAGCAGACGGGCCACGCCCGGACTGTTCAGCAGACGCAGCAGGCGCAGCGCACCGCTGGCGAGATCCGCAGCGTCGGACACCATGTCGGGCGTGAAGCCGTCCTCGAACAGTTCGAATAGCCGCTGCAGGCCGACTGCCTCCGGCGCGGCCGGCTCGTAGGCGCCGGTATGCCGCGCATCGTGCTGCCGCCAGGCGCGGATCGCGTCGGCGACCAGGCGATCGAGCGCGCCGCTTCGTGCCATATCCGCCAGCACGCACGGCGCCTCGATCAGTCCGGCGCGTTCGCACCAGTCCTCCAGCGCACGCCAGTCCTCTGCGCGGGCCGTCACGGAAAACCTCTCAGCGACGACCAGTAGAGACGGTGATAGAAGGTCTTCGCCATGTGCATCGCGCGGCTGGGCGCGCGCGGGCGCGGCGGTTCGGCGTAGTTGAAGGCGGCGTAGGTGGCGCGGTCACGGCTGGTTTCGATGAAGCACAACACCTTGCCGTCATAGCCATGGGTGTCGCCGCCGCCGCGTACGCGGGAGGCCAGGTTCGCGGCGATCACCTCGGCCTGGAAACGAGCCGTCGAGCCCGCCTTGCTCACCGGCAGATTGGTGGTGTCGCCGAGCACGAACACATCGTCGCGCCCCTGCATGGAGAGCAGCCGCCGATGCGTCGGCACCCAGCCGCGCGGACCCAGACCGCTGCGTTCGATCGCCTCGGCGCCACGGTGCGGCGGAATGGCGATCAGCAGATCGTAGTCGACGCTCAGCCCCTCCTCGCTGTGCACCGTGCGCGTAGCGCCATCGACCGACGCGATATTGAAGTAGGTCGCGCTGCGTACGCCGCGGCGGGCGAACTCGATGCGCGCCCACTCGGCCACGGCCTCGATCGAATGCAGGCGGCCGATCGGATAGGTGTAGAGCAGATCGACGCGCGGCGCGATGCCACGTCGCACGAACAGGTCCTGCAGCAGGAAGGTCAGTTCCAGCGGTGCCATCGGGCATTTGTGTGGGACGCCGGTGGTGACGACGACGCGGCCACCGTCGAACGCCTGCAGTGCCTGTGCCAGCCTGAGTGCCGCCGCCTCGGTGTAGAAGCCGTGCGCATTTTCGGCCAGGCCCGGCACCTCTTCCGGCGTCACCCGCGAGCCGGTGGCGATGACCAGCCAGTCATAGCTGTAGGCATTGCCGCTGGCTCCGCGCACCTGCTTCGAGTCCGGCGCAAAGGCGACCACTTCGTCGATCAGCAGCGCGATGCGCGGATCGAGCAGCGTGCGCTGGTCGCGATACAAGGCATCCACCGTGGTCTGTCCGAGTGCGAGATGCAGCAGGCCGGGCTGGTAGAGATGTCTTGGCGACGCGGAGAGCACCACCACATCCACCTCGCCGCGCTGCAGCTCCGGCGCCAGCAGCCTTGCCAGCCTGTTGGCCAGTATCGTGCCACCGATGCCGGCGCCGACGATCATGATGCGCATGATGTCCGCTCCTCCGGCATGGGCCTAGCCACGCGTCTTCTCGACCATGATGTGCAGAACCCCCTGCTCGCTGCGGGTGGACACGTGACGCTGACCCACCTTGGCCAGCCACTCGGGAATTTCCCGTGCCGAACCGGGGTCGTCTGCCAGCACCAGCAGGAACTCTCCGCGCCGCGCGTGCTTGAGCGCCACGATCAGTTCCATCAGCGCGCCCGGGCAATGGCTGCCGCGCGCATCGACGACGACGGCCACGCCACCAGGCACTGGAAGGTCATCCTGCATGGCCGCCGTCGCCGCTCAGAAGCGCATGCCGAATGCAAGGCTGAACACGTCGGGATCGAGACCGATGCGTTCCACACGGGCGGGCGCTCCGGAGAAGCGCACGTCGGTTTCGAGGTAGAACTTCTTGTAGTCCATGTTGATGAACCAGCGCTCCGACACCGACCAGCTGACACCTGCCTGCAGCACGAGACCGGTATCGGACTTGAAGCGGGCGAGCTGGTCGAAGACCGGTCCTTCCTGGTCGAAGAACAGCGTGTGGTGGACGCCGACGCCGACATAGGGACGGAAGCGCCCTTCAGGCAGGAAATGCCATTGCGCCACCAGGTTCAGCGGCGCCATCGAAGCCCGGCCCAGCGTGGCACCGCCGAGGCTGAAGCGGTGACGCGCAATGCCGGCCGCGGTATTCAGCGCGATCTGACGGGTCAGGAAATAGCTTGCGTTGATCACCGGCGTCACCCGGTCCGATGCGTCGACGCCCAGCACCGGTGAATCCATGTCCGCGTTGACCGACATCAGTCCTAGACTGAGCTCCCAGTCACCTGCCGCCGCCTGCACCGCCACCGGCAGCGCAAGTGCGAATACCGTCACCGTCCGCTTGAGTACACGGCTCATCCTTCTTCCTCCTTGTCCTTGTTGTGGGCATGACTGCCTTGTTGTCCGTGGTGCGTGCACCGCTGCGGGCGCATCGCATGACAGCGACAGTTCTACGCGGCGAGGAGGGCGGGGAAAATCCGGACGAGCACGGCCGGTATCGAGGGTTTCTACCCGGTCAATAGCGGGGTCGGGGCCGACGCGCAGACATGAAAAAAGGGCGGCTCCCCTTGTCGGAGAGCCGCCCTGGACGGAAAAGACGGCGCAATCAGACCAGCATGTCAGCCCAGATGTTCTTCGCCCAGGCCAGCGCGAACTTGCCTTCCATCTCGGTCGGGCCCGCGGACAGGCCGCCGGCGCCCTTGACCGGCTGCACCTGCTTGGTGGCCGGGTCGTAGGCGTGCACCGACGCCACGTGTACGACGTTGGTCGCATCGACGAAGCTGTAGCAGGTGTTCATCACCAGTGGCGAGTCCGACGGCGGCTGACCGGCCATCAGGTTCACGATGGCGGCGGCAGCCAGCTTCGCGTGCTGGTTCGCCATATGGCCCGACTTCGGCATGGTCGGCGCCGGGAAGATGGCGTCGCCGAGCACGTGGATGTTCGGCGTGCTGGTCGATTCCATCGTCAGCCAGTTGATGTCCACCCAGCGGTTGTTGATCAGCTTCAGCCCCGATTTCGCGGCGATGTCGCCGGCGCGCTGCGGCGGCACCACGTTGAGCACGTCCGCCTTCACCTGATCGAACTCGAGGATGGCCGTACGGTTGCCGGCATCGACGTCGCGCAGCTCGCTCTGCGGGCGGTACTCGATGATGTCCTTGTAGTTGTCGGCCCAGGCCTTCAGGAACAGGCCCTTCTTCGACACGATCTCCTCGTTGGCATCGAGCACCAGCACCTTGGACTTCGGCTTCTTCGTCTTGAAGTAGTGCGCCACCATGCAGGCTCGCTCGTACGGTCCGGGCGGGCAGCGATAGGGCGCCTTCGGAATGGTCATCGCGAACACGCCGCCATCCGGCATCGCTTCGAGCTGCTTGCGCAGCGCCACCGTCTGCGGACCGGCCTTCCAGGCGTGCAGGATGGCCTGCTGCGCTGCGGCCGACTGCAGCCCGGGGAGCCCGTCGTACATGAAGTCCACGCCCGGCGACAGCACCAGCCTGTCGTAAGCGAGGTCGCCGCCCTTGGCGAGCTTGACCACGCGCTTGTCGGCATCGACCGCGGTCACTTCGTCCTGCACCACCTTGATGCCGTACTTGGCCAGACCTTCGTAGCCCACCGTGATGTCCGACAGCTGCTTCTCGCCAGCCAGCACCAGATTGGAGATCGGGCACGAAACGAAGGCGGCGTTGCGCTCGACCAGCGTCACGCGGATGCCGCCATTGCTCCACATCGAAATGTACTTGGCTGCAGTGGCGCCGCCGTAGCCGCCACCGACCACCACCACGTGACCCTTGCCCTTGCCGGCACCGGCGCAACCGTAGAGCGCCGCCATGGCCGACACGCCCAGCGTGCCCTGTATGAAACCGCGACGTCCGATGCTCATTTGCCACCTCCGGTCGGCGTGCGCGACGAGAAATAGTCTGCGATCAGTTCGAGCTGAGCCTCGGTATAGCCCTTCGAGATCTGGTGCATGATGGTTGCCGGCTTCTCGCCGTTGCGGAAAGCCTTCAGCGAATTGAGCATCTTGCCCTTGGGCATGCCCGCCAGCACTTCCATGCCACCGACGCTGTTGCCGTCGGTGCCGTGGCAGTTGGCACAGGTTGCCGCAAGATTGCGGCCGAGATTCGGATCCGCCGCGTACACCGCCGTCGCGCTCAGCGACAGCAGTGCCAGAGTCAGCCCTGGCAATGTCTTGTTCAAGATTCTTTTCCTCCTCGGTATCTGCACTGGGGTTCCATTGCGTCCGTTCTGGCGCAGGCGCTCGTTGCGGACTATCGACACGCTAGACAAAAAAACGCGCACCCTCAAGTCAAAAGATCGATAAATTTTTTCTTGCAGATATGCGCAATCGCGCATATGCTCAATTCAAACGATATGAGGAGCAGCGATGGAACACGATCCGGAGCTGGACAAGGTATTCGAGTCGGTGGCCGATTACTTCGGACTGCTGGCCGAGCCGGCAAGGCTGAAAATCCTGCACTGCCTGTGCGATGGCGAGCGCTCTGTCGCCGACGTCGTCAGCCAGTCCGGTCTGAGCCAGACCAACACGTCCCGCCATCTCAACATGCTGTACCGCGCCGGCATCGTCGGCCGCCGCAAGGACGGCAGCATGGTCTTCTACAAGCTGATCGACCCCAACTTCCCGTCGATCTGCCGCACCGTCTGCATTCAGATCGCGTCGGGCAGCGCGCTCAATCTGCCCAGCAAACCCAGCAAGGCCTCGCTGAAGAAGGTCGGCCGCGCGCTCGAAATCGCGTCCGAATAGTCACGGAGAAGACATGTCCCAGCCACCCGTCCGTCCGGGGCGCATCCGTCGCGCACCCGAAGGCTTTCTTACACCTGAACAGATAGGCGAGGTCGCCGCCGGTCGGCGCGATTTCCTGCGCAACGCGTTCGTCGCCGCGACTGCGGTGGCGGCCGGCACCGGTGTCGCGCGCGCCGCCGAGGGCGACCCGGCCATCCTGACGCTACCCGAGCACAGCACCACGCTGGGCCGCCCGGTGGCCGAGCGGCCTTACGGCACACCGTCGCAGTATGAATCCGGGTTGAAGCGCCGCGAGAGCCCGGGCCTGACCCGGGTCGCCGCCGCCTCGGTGTCGTTCGCGCCGCTGCAGGGCCTGTTCGGCATCATCACGCCGTCCGGCCTGCACTTCGAACGCCATCACCAGGGCTGGCACGACATCGACCCGGCCCGTCACCGCCTGATGGTGAATGGTCTGGTGAAGGAAGCCCGCGTCTACACGATGGACGACCTGATGCGTCTGCCCTCGGTGTCGCGCATCCACTTCATCGAGTGCGGTGCCAATACCGGCATGGAATGGGGCAATGTTGCGGTGCCCACCGTGCAGTACACGCACGGCATGCTGTCCTGTTCGGAATTCACCGGTGTGCCGCTGTCGGTGCTGCTCGACGACTGCGGCATCGACATGAAGCGTGCGAAGTTCGTGCTGGCCGAAGGCGCCGACGGTTCGAGCATGACGCGCACCATCCCGCTCGACCGCGCGCTCGACGATGTGCTCGTCGCCTGGGGTCAGAACGGCGAAATGCTGCGTCCGGAGAACGGCTACCCGCTGCGCCTGGTGGTGCCGGGCATTCAGGGCGTGTCCTGGGTGAAGTGGCTGCGCCGCATCGAAGTGGGCGACAAGCCGTGGGCGGCGAAGGACGAAGCCATCCACTACATCGACCTGCTGCCGGATGGCACCCACCGCCAGTACACGTCGATCCAGGAGTGCAAGTCGGTCATCACCACGCCGTCGGGCGGGCAGACCCTGCTCGACCGCGGCTTCCACAACATCTCCGGCCTCGCCTGGTCGGGCCGCGGCAAGATCAAGCGGGTGGATGTATCGACCGACGGCGGCCGCAACTGGCGCACCGCCCGGCTGGAAACACCGGTGCTGTCGAAGGCGCTCACCCGCTTCAACATCGACTGGGTGTGGGACGGTAGTCCGGCCATCCTGCAGTCGCGCGCGATGGACGACACCGGCTATGTGCAGCCGAACTACGCGCAACTGCGCGAGGTGCGCGGCACGCGCTCGATCTATCACAACAACGCCATCCAATCGTGGAAGCTGGCGGAAAGCGGAGACGTGAGCAATGTCCAGGTTTACTGAACTCGCCCTCGCTGCCGCACTCGCACTGAGCGCGGGCGCCACCCTTGCCGCCGGCAAGTACGAAGGCATCGGTCGCAGCGCTACGCCGGCCGAGGTGAAGGCCTGGGATATCGACGTACGCCCCGACTTCACCGGTCTGCCGCCCGGTTCCGGCTCGGTCGATCGTGGCATGGAGGTGTGGGAGAGCAAGTGCGCCTCCTGTCACGGTACCTTCGGCGAGAGCAACGAGGTGTTCACGCCCATCGTCGGCGGTACGACGAAGGAAGACATCGAGAAGGGCCGCGTCGGCGCCTATATCCGCGGTGACGCGCCGCAGCGCACGACGCTGATGAAAGTGGCCACCGTATCCACGCTGTGGGATTACATTCACCGTGCGATGCCGTGGAATGCGCCGAAGTCGCTCAGCGCCGATGACACCTACGCCGTGCTCGCCTACATCCTGAATCTGGGTGAGATCGTGCCGGCCGATTATGTGCTGTCGGACAAGAACATCGCCGAAGTACAGAAGCGCATGCCCAACCGCAACGGCATGACGACGAAGCACGGGCTGTGGGACGTCAAAGGCAAGCCGGACGTGAAGAACGTCGCCTGCATGAAGAACTGCAAGACGCAGATCACTCTGGGTTCCAGCCTGCCCGACTACGCCCGCGATGCGCACGGCAATCTGGCCGAGCAGAACCGTGTGGTCGGCCCGGTGCGCGGCCAGAAGACTGGCGCTGCTGCAGCGCCCGCCGCCAAGCCGCATCCGGCGCTCGAGCTGATGAAGAAGCACGGCTGCAGCGGCTGCCACGGTGTCGGCAGCAAGATACTCGGCCCAGCCTTCCGCGACGTTGCGCAGCGCTACAAGGACGACAAGGGTGCAGAATCCGGTCTCGCCGCCCGCATCAGGAATGGCGGCAGCGGCGCCTGGGGCGACGTCCCGATGCCGCCGCAAGCGCAGGTCAGCGATGCCGACGTCAGCGCGTTGGTGAAATGGATCTTGTCGGGTTCGCCCGAAAACTGAGGAGGAAGTAGATGAACTCGCAGCGAAGAGAAGCCCTGAAGTCCGGGGGCGCACTGGGCCTGTTCGGCGTGCTGGTTGCCGCGGGCCTGATCACGCCGGAAGTGGCGCAGGCAGCATGGGACAAGGCGGCATTCGACGCCAAGACGATGGACGACGCGCTCAAGGCGCTCGGCGCAGGCAAACCGGCCGACTCGAAGGACGTGCAGATCAATGCGCCCGACATCGCCGAGAACGGCGCCGTCGTGCCGGTCGCCGTCAAGAGCACGCTGCCGGGCACCGAGTTCATCGCCATCCTGATCGAGAAGAACCCGAGCATGCTGGCTGCCAGCTTCACGCTCCCCGAGGGCACGGCCGCCGACGTCAGCACGCGCGTCAAGATGGGTCAGACCTCGAACGTGTTCGCGCTGGTCAAGGCCGGCGGCAGCTTCTACATGACCACCAAGGAAATCAAGGTGACGCTGGGTGGTTGCGGCGGCTGAGCCCCGCACTTCCCCGACACCCGTACATTCAAGGAGCAAGACATGGCAGCAGGTCCGATGCGCATCCGCGCCGCCAGCAATGGCACCGAAACCGAAGTGAAGATCCTGATGAGCCACGACATGGAGACCGGCCAGCGCAAGGACGCGTCCGGTGCCCTGATTCCGGCGCACCACATCACCGAAATCACCGCCACCCACAATGGCCGCGTCGTGCTGGCCGGTCAGTTCGGCCCGGCGGTCTCGAAGAACCCCTACCTGCAGTTCAAGTTCAAGGGCGGGGCCAAGGGCGACAAGGTGAGCGTGAGCTGGGTGGACAACAAGGGCGAGAAGCGCACCGACGAAGTCGTCGTGTCCTGACGCCCCGACCGGCGTGCAGCGCCGGCGCACTCCACCAAAGAGACAGGACGACCTCACGAAGGTCAGTCCCGCACACAGTCGAGTCATTACACGCAGGACTGGAGGAAGAGATATGAAAGGCACCCGATACGCCGCATGCGTTGCCGCATCGGCTCTGGCGCTGATGCTGCCGGCGATGCCGGCAGGCGCTGACGCCACCGCCGAAGGCATTGCCAAGTACCGCGAGGCACTCGCCGACGGCAACCCCGCCGAACTGTGGGAGATGCAGGGCGAGGAGCTGTGGCGCACCGCGCGCGGTCCGAAGAACGCCTCGCTGGAGAAGTGCGACCTGGGCCAGGGCCCGGGCGTGGTGAAGGGCGCCTTCGTCACGCTGCCGCGCTACTTCGCCGACACCAAGCGGGTGCAGGACCTCGAATCCCGCCTGCTCACCTGCATGGAAACGCTGCAGGGCATTCCTGCGGACGAGGTCGCGAAGACGCCCTTCGGCAAGGGCGAGCAGAAGAGCATCGAGGCGCTGGTGGCGTGGATTTCCGCCGAGTCGCGCGGCATGAAGTTCAACGTGCCTACGTCGCATCCGGAAGAGAAGCGCATGTACGAGATCGGCAAGCGCGCATTCAACTACCGTGGCGGCACGCACGATTTCGGTTGCGTCACCTGTCATGGCGAGGACGGCAAGCGCATCCGCCTGCAGGATCTGCCCAACCTGACCAAGGGCCCGGACGCGGCGCGCGGCTTCGGCGCGTGGCCGGCCTACCGCGTGTCCAGCGGCGAACTGTGGAGCATGCAGCGCCGGCTCAACGACTGCTTCCGCCAGCAGCGCTTCCCCTATCCGCTGTACGGGTCGGACGTGACCATCGCGCTGTCGACCTATCTGGGTGTGACCGCCAACGGAGCCGGCGAGAGCACCGCGCCCGCGATCAAGCGCTGAGGAGACGACACATGAACAGCACCTTGCGCAATACCGCTCTCGCACTGGCCACCCTCGCCACCGTCGCCGGCTGTGCCGGCGGTCGCCCGAGTGCCGAACAGCAGGCGGCATATGACCGCGACACCGCGGAAGTGATGGCACGTTCGTTCCGCGAACAGGGCATCGTCAAGACCGACCGCCTGCAGCAGGACGAAGTGATGGCGGCCTGCTCCAAGCACGGCCATGCGATCGACGACGATCTGCGCGACCGCATCCAGGAAAGTGCGATGGCCGCCATCAAGTGGCCGTCCGACGGCAACTATCTCGGCGACTGGAAGGAAGGCGAGAAGATCGCGCAGAGCGGTCGCGGCCTGACCTGGAGCGACAAGGCGGGCGATCCCAACGGCGGCAACTGCTACAACTGCCACCGCATCACGAAGAAGGAAATTTCCTTCGGCACCATCGGCCCCAGCCTCTACCAGTACGGCAAGCTGCACGGCAACACCGAGGCGACGCAGAAGTACGTGTGGGGCAAGATCTGGAACCCGAACGCCTACACCGCGTGTACCAACATGCCGCGCTTCGGTGCGCACGCCATCCTCGACGAGAAGCAGATCCGCCACATCGTGGCCCTGCTGCTCGACCCGAAGTCGCCGGTCAACGCGGAGTGATGCGCCGATGAGCATGCACCGCCGCGAGTTCCTGCAGCTGCTGGCGCTGGCCGGCGCCGGCGGAATGACCTTGCACAGCGACTTTGCCCGCGCCGCGGCAGCGGCCGGGCAGATGTACGAACTGCCGCGCTTCGGCAACGTGAGCCTGCTGCACATGACCGACTGTCATGCGCAGCTGATGCCGATCTACTTCCGCGAGCCGGACGTGAATCTGGGCATCGGCGACATGGCCGGTCGCGCGCCGCATCTGGTCGGCGAGAAATTGCTGAAGCAGTTCGGCATCGCGCCGGGTACGCCGCAGGCACACGCCTTCACATACCTCGACTTTGCGCAGGCGGCGAGGACCTACGGCAAGGTCGGCGGCTTCGCTCACCTTGCGACGCTGGTCAAGCGCATGAAGGCCAGCCGGCCCGGCGCGCTGCTGCTCGACGGCGGCGACACTTGGCAGGGTTCGGGTCTTTCGCTATGGACCAAGGGCCAGGACATGGTCGATGCCTGCAAGCTGCTCGGCGTCGACGTGATGACCGGCCACTGGGAATTCACCTACGGCGCCGAGCGCGTGAAGCAGATCGTCGATGGCGACTTCGCCGGCAGGATCGACTTCGTCGCGCAGAACGTGAAGACCACCGACTTCGGCGACCAGGTGTTCCCGCCCTTCGTGATCCGGCAGATCAACGGCGTACCGGTGGCCATCGTCGGCCAGGCCTTTCCCTACACGCCGATCGCCAATCCGCGCTACTTCACGCCGGAATGGAGCTTCGGCATCAACGACGAGTCGATGCAGGAACACGTCGATGCCGCCCGTGCGAAGGGCGCGCAGGTGGTGGTCGTGCTGTCGCACAACGGCATGGACGTCGACATCAAGATGGCTTCGCGCGTGGGCGGCATCGACGCCATCATGGGCGGTCACACGCACGACGGCGTGCCGGCACCGGTCATCGTGAAGAACGGCAGCGGCCAGACCCTGGTGACCAACGCCGGCTCCAACGGCAAGTTCCTCGGCGTGCTGGATTTCGACGTCAAGGGCGGCAAGGTGAGCGACTTCCGCTACCACCTGCTGCCGGTGTTCTCCAACCTGATTCCGGCCGACGCCGACATGACGGCGCTGGTGACGAAGATGCGCGCGCCGCACGAGGCGAAGCTGAACGAGAAGCTGGCGGTGACCGAGGGCCTACTGTATCGCCGCGGCAACTTCAACGGCAGCTTCGACCAGCTCATCCTCGACGGGCTGATGAAGATGAAGGACGCCGAGATCGCGTTCTCGCCGGGTTTCCGTTGGGGCACCAGCCTGCTGCCGGGCGATGCCATCACGATGGAGAACCTGCTCGACCAGACCGCCATCACCTACCCGTACACGACGCTGACGCCGATGACCGGCGAGTTCATCAAGACCGTGCTCGAAGACGTCTGCGACAACCTGTTCAACCCCGATCCGTACTACCAGCAGGGCGGCGACATGGTGCGCGTCGGCGGGCTGCAGTACCGCTGCGATCCGACCGCGAAAATGGGCAGCCGCATCAGCGGCATGACGCTCAACGGCAAGCCGCTGGAGGCGGCGAAGACCTACCGCGTCGCCGGCTGGGCGCCGGTGTCGGAAGAGGCGAGAAACGCCGGCGGCGAACCGATCTGGGACTTGATGGCGCGTTACCTGAAGGACGTGAAGACGGTGAAGCCGATCAAGCTCAACCTGCCCGAACTGCAGGGCGTAGCCGGCAACCCGGGGATGGCCTGACCATGCGCCCGCTGCGTCGCCCGCCGCTGAGGCAATGGCTTGCCGTCTGCGCACTCCTCCTCGCGCAGTTCGCAGCGGCGGGCGACGCACCCGCCTTGCGCGCACCGCTGAAGCCGGTACAGGTCGGCCCGCACAGCTGGTTCGTGCAGGGCGAATCGGGCCCGGCCAGCCTGGCCAACGAGGCGTTCAACTCCAATGCCGGCTTCGTCGTCACCGGCGACGGCGTGGTGGTGATCGACGCACTCGGCACACCCGCGCTGGGTCAGGCGCTGATCGCCGCGATACGCACGATAACGGACCAGCCGATCCGCCGCGTGCTGGTCACCCACTACCACGCCGATCATTTCTACGGCCTGCAGGCTTTCACGGCGGTCGGCGCCGATGTGTGGGCGCACCGCGCGGGGCGCGAGTACATCGAAGGCGAAGAGGGGCGCGCGCGGCTCGAACAGCGTCGGCGCGACCTCGACCCCTGGGTCGACGCCAACACGCGGCTGGTCGGCGCCGACGTGTGGCTGGAGGGCGATACCAGCTTCCGCATGGGCGACATCACTTTCGAGCTGGTCTACCTCGGCCCGGCGCACGCACCGGACGACATGGTCATCGTCGTGCGCGAGGACCGCGTCATCTATTCGGGCGACATCCTGTTCATTGGACGCATCCCCTTCGTCGGCGACGCCGACAGCAAGCGCTGGCTGGTCACGATGGAGCAGCTGCTGGCGATGAAACCGGGCACGCTGGTGACCGGTCACGGCCCGGCCTCGACCGACCCGTCACGCGATCTCGGCATGACCCGCGACTACATCGGCTACCTGCGCGAGCAGATGGGCCGCGCCGTCGCCGAGTTCATGCCCTTCGACGAGGCCTACGCGCGCACCGACTGGAGCCGCTGGGAAAAGATGCCGGCCTTCGATGCCGCCAACCGCATCAATGCCTATGGAACCTTCCTGCGCATGGAACAGGAGGCGCTCGGCAAATGAATTGGCGCGCCCTCATCGCTGCCGCTGCACTGGTCGTCTGTCCGGCGCTGGCCGCCAAGCCTGCGCGCACGGCCGGCACGGCGCTGCCAGTGCTGGTGCACGCGGCGAACGACGCGCGCGAGGCGGCCAATCCGGGCGTGGTATTCGTCGTGCTGTTCTCCTTGCCCGGCTGCCACTACTGCGAAGAGGTGCGCAGCCACTACCTGGCGCCGCTGGCGCGCGACGCGGCCAATCGTGGCCGGCTGGTGGTGCGCGAGATCGACCTGAACAGCGCACGCGCGCTGACCGATTTCGACGGCACATCGACCACACAGGCGGCCTTTGCCAGACGGCTCAAGGTGCAGTTTGCACCCACCGTGCTGTTCCTCGACGCGCGGGGCCAGCAGGTCGCTTCGCCGCTGATCGGCGCCGGCAAGGCGGATTTCTACGGCGCCTACCTGGACGATGCGATCGCCACCGGGCTGAAGGCTGCCGCGCGATGAACGACGTCACCAAATCGCATTGGGAAAACATCTACACGCACAAGGCGCCCGATGTCGTGAGCTGGTTCCAGCCGCATGCCGAGCACTCGCTGGCGCTGATCGCCCGCGCCGGCCTTGCGCGCGATGCGGCGATCATCGACGTCGGCGGCGGCACATCGACGCTGGTCGACGATCTGCTGGCGCGTGGCTATCACGACCTCACCGTACTCGATCTGTCCGCGGCCGCGCTGGCTGCGGCGCAGGCGCGGCTTGGCGACGAAGCGCGACGGGTGAGCTGGGTCGAGGCGGACATTACCGCGGTCGATCTGCCGCGCCAGCGCTACGACCTGTGGCACGACCGCGCGGTCTTCCATTTCCTGACCGATGCGGCGCAGCGACACGCCTATGTCGAACGGGTGCTGCAGTCGGTGAAGCCGGGCGGTCACGTCATCGTTGCCACCTTCGCAGAAGACGGGCCGGATCGCTGCAGCGGGCTGCCGGTCATGCGCTACGGCGCCAACACGCTGCACGCCGAGTTCGGCGCGCCCTTCGAACTGCTGGAACACAGCCGCGAAACGCACCATACACCGGGCGGCGCCGCGCAGCAGTTCGTTTATTGCTACTGCCGGCGCCCGGCGAGCTGACGGACCCTACCTGAACTTGTAGAAGCGCTTGTTCAGATAGGCGACGACGTGCGCCTCGTCTTCCGGAAACCAGCCGGTATTGAGTTGCGAATTGCATACGCTGACCTGGGTGGCCAGCTGCGCCAGTGAATTGACGCGGCGGTCGCTGCGCAGGTAGATCTGGGTTCCGTCGCCGCCGCCATAACGATCGTCGTGGCAGCTTTCGCACTGCGCTTCGGTCATCAGTTCTCCGCCCTTGACCGGGTCGGCTGCCTGCAGAGAGGCCGGCAGCGCGCTACAGGATGCAAGTACAAGCAGTTTCAGCAGCTTCATCCGGACTCTCCCACGCGACCGCCCGGCGGGCGGCTCGATCAGGTGTTCTGCACGACGATGCTCGGGAACTTGGCGGTCATGTCCTTCGCCTTGTCGGCGATCTTGACGGCAACCTTGCGCGCGATGTCGCGGTAGATTTCGGCGACGCGGCCATCCGGGTCGGACACGACGGTCGGCTTGCCGGAGTCGGCCTGTTCGCGGATCTGCATCGCCAGCGGCAGCGAACCGAGCACCTCCAGATCGTAGTCGGCCGCCATGCGTGCGCCGCCGCCCTCACCGAAGATGTGCTCTTCGTGGCCGCACTTGGAACAGGTGTGCAGGCTCATGTTCTCGACGATGCCGAGGATGGGAATGCCCACCTTCTCGAACATCTTCAGACCCTTGCGCGCGTCGAGCAGCGCGATGTCCTGCGGCGTCGTGACGATGACCGCACCGGTCACCGGCACCTTCTGCGCCAGCGTCAGCTGGATGTCGCCGGTGCCCGGCGGCATGTCGATCACCAGGTAGTCGACCTCGTCCCAGCGGGTTTCGGTCAGCAGCTGTTCCAGCGCCGAGGTCACCATCGGACCGCGCCACACCATCGGCGTTTCGACGTCGATCAGGAAGCCGATCGACATGGCCTGGATGCCGTAGGCCGTCATCGGCGCCAGCGACTTGCCGTCCGGCGATTCCGGGCGGCCGGTGATGCCCAGCATCTGCGGCTGCGACGGGCCGTAGATGTCGGCGTCGAGCAGGCCGACGGTCGCACCTTCAGCGGCCAGCGCCAGTGCCAGGTTCACTGCGGTGGTGCTCTTGCCGACGCCGCCCTTGCCGGAAGCGACGGCGATGATGTTCTTGACGCCGGGCAGCAGCTTAACGCCGCGCTGCACCGCGTGCGACACGATCTTCTGCGTCACGCTGACGCTCACATTGCCGACACCCGGAATCGCGCGCAGACAGGCGATGGCGAGGCGGCGCAGGTGGTCCATCTGACTTTTCGCCGGATAGCCCAGTTCGATATCGACCGACACGTCGGCACCGTCGATGCGGATGTTGCGCGCACTGCGCGTGCTGACGAAATCCTTGCCGGTATTCGGGTCTATCAGTTCCTTGAGCGCGCTCTGGACCTGGGCTTCGGTGATGGACATGGACAACTCCGTACGCTGGGCAGCCGCCGTCGCGCCTCGTGCGCGCCTGTCGCGGAATACCCGATTAATTTACTAAAGTATAACCGATACACCCGCGCCCCGTGGCGCAGCCGCGTGCGGGCAGTAGAATTGCGGGTTTCGCCGCTCTGGCCGTCATTTCGCCCTCCATCATGTCCCGCCGCCGCCTGCTCGTCACCAGCGCCCTGCCTTACGCCAACGGCGCCATCCACCTCGGCCACCTGGTCGAATACATCCAGACCGATATCTGGGTGCGCTTCCAGCGCATGCGCGGGCACGAGGTGCATTACGTCGGCGCCGACGACCAGCACGGCACGCCCATCATGCTGCGCGCCGAGAAGGAAGGCATCACGCCGCGCCAGCTGGTCGAGCGTGTGCTGCACGAACACGCCCGCGACTTCTTCGGCGGCCTCGACGTGCAGGCCGCGTGGAGGAAGGGTGCCGGCGAACTGGGCGGCTTCCTGGTCAGTTTCGACAACTACCACCAGACCGATTCCGACGAGAACCGCGCCTTCTGCGAAGACATCTACGCCAAGCTGAAGGCGGGCGACCTGATCGCCCAGCGCTCGGTCGAGCAGTTCTACGACCCGGTGAAGGAAATGTTCCTGCCGGACCGCTTCATCAAGGGCGAGTGCCCGAAGTGTTCGGCCAAGGACCAGTACGGTGACTCCTGCGAAGTGTGCGGAGCCACCTATGCGCCAACCGAGCTGAAGAACGCCTACTCGGTGGTGTCGGGCGCGGCGCCGGAGCGGCGCGCCAGCGAGCACTACTTCTTCCGGCTGTCGGCACCGCAGTGCGAGAACTTCCTGCGCGACTTCACCCAGGGCTCGAACCGGCTGCAGCCGGAAGCGGCCAACAAGATGAAGGAATGGCTGGGCGAGCCGGGCGACAACCGCCTGTCCGACTGGGACATCTCGCGCGACGCGCCCTATTTCGGCTTCCGCATCCCGGGCACCGACAACAAGTTCTTCTATGTCTGGCTGGACGCCCCGGTCGGCTACTTTGGCAGCTTCCGCAACTACGTCGCGAAGCAGAAGGCGTTGGGCCACGACATCAGCGAAGCGGACTTCCTCGACGCCGCGGCCGCGAAAGCGGCCGGCACCGAAATGGTCCATTTCATCGGCAAGGACATCCTGTATTTCCACGCGCTGTTCTGGCCGGCCATGTTGGAGCACTCGGGCTACCGCACGCCGACCCAGATCAACGCGCACGGTTTCCTGACCGTGAACGGCGAGAAGATGAGCAAGAGCCGCGGCACCTTCATCACCGCGCAGAGCTACATCGATCTCGGCCTGAATCCGGAGTGGCTGCGCTACTACTACGCCGCCAAGCTGAACGGCTCGATGGAAGACATCGATCTGAACCTCGACGACTTCGTCGCGCGGGTGAATTCCGATCTGGTCGGCAAGTACATCAACATCGCCAGCCGTTGCGCCGGCTTCATCAGCAAGCGCTTCGGCGGCACGCTGTCGGCACCCACCGTACCGTTCCACTGGCACGAGGCGTCGATCCGCGACGCCTACGAGTCGCGCGACTACGCCCGCGCGCTGCGCGAGGTGATGGCCTGCGCCGACCAGGCCAACGTGTTCGTGAACGACCACGCGCCGTGGGTGCTCGCCAAGCAGGACGGTCAGGACGAAAAGCTGCAGTCGGTGTGCAGCACCGCGCTCGAACTGTTCCGCCAGCTGTCGGTGCTGCTCAAGCCGGTACTGCCGCATCTGGTGGCAGAGGTCGAGCGCTTCCTGAACATCGCGCCGCTGGGCTGGGACGATTTCGGCTCGACCCTCAAGGCCGGCCACACCATCAACGAATACAAGCACCTGATGACCCGCATCGACCCCAAGCAGGTGGTCGCGCTGGTCGACGCCAACAAGGAATCCCTGGTGAGCACTCAAGCCCCCGCCGCCGTGCCGGCCAAGACCGAAGCACCGAAGAAGGCCGACGCGCCGGCTGCCGATACCGGCGCTCATATCTCGATCGACGACTTCTCCAAGGTCGAACTGCGCATCGCGAAAATCGTCGCCGCCGACCACGTCGAGGGCGCGGACAAGCTGCTGCGCCTGCAACTGGATATCGGTGAGGACAAGCCCCGCCAGGTGTTCGCCGGCATCAAGTCGGCCTACGACCCGGCGCTGCTGGTCGGTCGGCTGACCGTGATGGTGGCCAATCTGGCGCCGCGCAAGATGAAGTTCGGCATGTCGGAAGGCATGGTGCTGGCCGCCTCCGACGACAAGGGCGAGGTGCCGGGCCTGTTCATTCTGTCGCCGGATTCCGGCGCGCAGCCGGGCATGCGCGTCAAGTAAGAAGCGCGTGGCGATGGACGAGAGCGAGGTCGAAGCGCTGCATTTTGCGATCAGCGGTCGCGTGCAGGGGGTGTTCTTCCGCGCGTCCATGGTCGAGGAAGCGCGTCGCCTCGGACTGACCGGCTGGGTGCGCAATCGCCGCGACGGCTCGGTCGAGGCTTATGCCGTCGGTCGTCCGGCGGCACTCGATGCGCTGGTGGCGTGGGCCGAGACCGGCCCGCCGGCCGCCCGTGTCGACGCATGCATCGTGTCGCCGGCAGAGGCCGACGCCGCACTGCACGACTTCACGCAAGCCGCCACGGCCTGAGCTTTCGCCCGCAAACCACCCGGCAAACCCGCGCCACTTGGTGCACTGCCGCCATGGCAGCGCGTCATGACTTCCTTTCCGCACAGGTCTAGCTTTCACATCAGGCGCGCACATGGACGCGACCCACACATGTGGAGGAGACAACCATGCTGCCAACGGAGGAAGCGTGTTTCCGCGCTGTGTTGCGCGCCTGCCAGGATCACGCCGACGCGATGCTCGCGTGCGGCAGCCCGCCGCGACCGACTGCGCTGATGGCGCAGCTGGATCACGGGCGCATCACCGACGCCGCGCTGGCCCGCATGGACATGCTGGACGAGGCGTCGGTGGTGCGTTTCGTGCAGGAAACCATCGCCGAGCCGGGCATCGATGTGATCGGCCTGAACTGCGTGCTGCGGCTGGCCGAGTTCGACGACGACAGGCCTGAGGCGCCGCCGGCCACGCGCGACGTGGTGCTCATCTATCTGGTGTCCAAGGACCGCGAAACCTGGGTCGCCAACGACATCGACGTCGACAGCCGTCGCCTCGCCCGCGGCACGCTGGACCTCAGCCGCGGCAGCAACACCTTCATTGCAGCCCCCGCGCTGACCCACTGAATGCGCGGCTTCCGCCGCGTGTCGCCCGGCAGCGGGTGCCGATCCGCCCTGCATGGCGTCTAACCCTGTGGAACACCGCTTCCCACGTCGTAAACCTGCATATCCGCCCGGAAAGTGAAGCGCACGCGCGGCTGACGCCCTGCCTCGCGCAGGGTGCGGCGACACCGCCCGACTCGCTGTCAGGTGCGACGCTGCCAAGCCGCCCGATGGTCGGTACGGACGCATGCAGGCCCGCCTGCATGCGTCGCCGACTGCACGTGGGCACGTGCGCGCGCTTCACTTTCCGGGTGGGTTCATCGAGGTCAGAACCCAGGAGGCACAGAACCGTGAAGGTCGCCGCCAGCACCGTACAGCTTGAGTCCTCGCACGCCGAATCACGGCGTCTGCAGGTATCCGAACGGCTTGAAATGTGGACGGGCGAGCGTCGCCGCCCGGCCACCGACAGTCCACCCCCGTCGCGCAGCGAAGCGCGCATCAGCCTGTCGCCAGCGGCACTGGCCGCGCAGCAGGCCGACCCCGTCGAGGCGCCGGACGGGATCGAGGAGGCCGTGCGCAACGATCCCCGGCTGTCGCTGCTCATCATGATGATAGAGAAGATCACCGGTCAGCCCGTGCGCTGGCTGCGCAGCGTGGACATGCCGACCGAGGCGCCGCCCGCGTCGTCCGGCTCCGCCGCGCAGGCGCAGCCCCAGGCGCCGCAGCGTGCCGGCTGGGGCATCGAGTACGACTACCGCGCCGAATACAGCGAATCGGAAACCACGCGCTTCGCCGCCGAGGGCACGGTGCGTACCGCCGACGGGCGGGAGATCGCCTTCAAGCTCGAAAGCGAGATGTCGCGCAGCTTCAGCATGAGCGTCAGCGAATCCTTCCGTGCCGGCGACGCGGTGCTGAAAGACCCCCTGATGCTGGACTTCGCCGGTCCGGCGGCGGCGCTGTCTGACGTCCGCTTCGCCTTCGATCTCGATGCCGATGGCCGCAAGGAACAGGTGCCGCTGGCCGGCGGACGCGGCATGCTGGCCTTCGACCGCAATGGCAACGGCCGCATCGACGACGGCCGCGAACTGTTCGGACCGACCACCGGCAACGGCTTCGAGGAACTGGCCGCGCTGGACGAGGACGGCAACGGCTGGATCGATGAAGCCGACAGCGGCTTCGCGCAGCTGCGGCTGTGGCGCCCGGACGCCGAAGGCGCCGGCACGCAGCAGACGATGAAACAGGCCAACGCCGGCGCCTTCTACCTCGGCCGCGTCGACACGCCGTTCAGCCTGCGCAACGCCGCCAACGAAACACTGGGCGAAATGCGCGCGACCGGCATTTACCTGCGCGAGGACGGCAGCACAGGTACCGTCAGCCAGGTCGATCTGAGCGTCTGAGCGGCAGGCGGCGGCGTCAGACCAGCAGGCCGAACAGCTGCCGCGACAGCGCGTCGATCAGGTAGAGCACGATCTGCAGGATGAGGATGAGCACCAGCGGCGACAGGTCGACGTTGGCGATCGGCGGCATCACGCGCTGTATAGGCTGCAGGAAGGGACGGGTCAGCGCATTCATCATGCTGCCGATCGGATTGCCCGGTGACATCCAGCTCATCACCGCGGAAATGATGAGCACGATGATCAGGAACCACACCGACAGCCGCGCGATCTCGATCACGCCGCGCAGCAGCGCGAGCGTTACCAGACCGTCGGCACCGATGCTGCCATGCAGCAGCGCACCCACCAGGATCAGCGCCACCTGGATCAGCCAGGCGACCACCAGCGTCGCCATGTCCAGTCCGAACATGGCCGGTATCACGCGCCGAGCCGGCAGTACCGCCCAGTCGGTGGTCTGTATCACGAAGGCACCGATCTGGTTGCGGAAGCTCACGCGCGCCCACTGCATGTAGAAGCGGGCCAGCAGCAGCGTGGTGATGAAACTGGCGACGGCGTTGAGGACGAGCAGGGTCAGGTCGGTCAGCATGGGTTCGTGTCGTTGTCGTATCGCGTGAAGACAGTGGTGGCCGGGCGCCGGTTCAGGCGGCGCCGAGCTGGTCGCCCAGTTCCGCGCCGCGCGCGGCGGCGGCGGCCAGCGCACGCACGATGGCGTCGCCAACCGCGTCGGCATTCATCGACTTCAGTGCCGCTTCGGTGGTGCCGCCCTTCGACGTGACCCGCTCGCGCAGCGTGGCCGGCGATTCGGGACTCTGTGCCGCCAGCGCCGACGCGCCGGTGAAGGTGGCGATCGCCAGTTCGCGTGCCTGATCGGCGGTGAGCCCCAGCGCCTCGCCACCGCGCACCATCGCCTCGATGAAATAGAACACGTAGGCCGGGCCGCTGCCGGACACCGCGGTGACCGCGTCGATCAGCTTCTCGTCGTCCACCCACACCGTGCGGCCGACCGCCGACAGGAGTTCCTCGGCGCGGGCGCGCTCGGCGGCACCGACCGACGCATCGGCGTACAGGCCGGTCACGCCGCGCCCGATCAGCGCCGGCGTGTTCGGCATCGCACGCACCATGCGCGCGCGGCCGCCGAGCCAACGACCGATGTCGCTCGCGCGCAGGCCAGCGGCGATGCTCAGTACCGTCTGCCCGTCGATCAAGGGCGCAATGCTGGCGCACACTTCGCGCATCTGCTGCGGCTTGACCGCCAGCACCAGCAGATCGCAACCGGCCGCACTGGCGTCCAGCGCCTCGACCGCACGCACACCGAATTCGCGCGCCAGCCGGTCGCGGCCGTCGGCCTGGAGTTCGACCACGGCAATGTCGGCAGCGATGGCGCCGCGCTTTAACATGCCGCCGATCAGCGCGCTGGCCATATTGCCGCCGCCGATGAAAGTGATCCGCATCAGACTGCCCCACAGAAAGTTGACCCGCACGTCGGGCCGCAGGGCGCTATGGTAACCGCGCCCGACACACGGACGCGGAGTGCTCAGCGCACGATGAAGTTCTTCTTCATCTGCGCCGTGCGGACAGCGCTCAGCGCAAGGCTGCCGGGCTGAGCGCTGCCGGAGGCCGGCTGCGGCGTTATGGTGCCGCTCCAGCCCCAGGGCACGGTGCAGGCGTAGGCACCCGTCTTGCCGCTGGAGGAGCAGGTCGCGCCATTGGTCGCAGCCACCGGTACGTTGGCCAGCGGTTTGCCGGCGCGCGAGATCGTTCCGGACACCTGATAGCTGGTCGGCACGGTCGTCGCCAGCCATGACGACACTGCCGCGCGGTTGTTGCGCAGCGCGAGGGCGTTGTGCGCGCTGGCAGGATCGGTGACGGGCACGCCGCAGGCGTAACTGCCGCCACAGTTGGTCAGGTCCGGGTTGGAGAAACGGCCGATCACCGGCGAGATGTAACTCATGATGGAGCCGAAGCTGCCGCTGCGACCGTGGCCGAAAGCGTACGGATGGCTGCCCTGGCCGCCGCCCTGCCGCGCGACCGTCGCGCGATCATGCATCAGGCCCATGTTGTGGCCGAGTTCGTGCGTGAAGGTGTAGTCGGTGCAGTAATAGTTGCTGCCGGCCATGTCGCGGCCGTCGCTGACGACCGAGTAGGCGTAGCCGCCATAACTGGCGATATTGCTGCCGTTGTAGCCGCCCACATAGCCGACGCCGCAGCTGCCGCCCTGCGCCGTCATGTAGAAGGGGCGCACGACAGTGACCAGATCGGCGCCGTACTTCTTGCGCAGCGCGGGCACCGTCTTGTAGGCGCCGGTGGCGCGCGCCAGCGCCGACAGGATGGTCGAGTTGCCCGTCGTGTCGCTGTCGGTCACCTGCTCGCTGGCGACCAGGCGCAGCCGCATTGGCACGCCGCTATCGAGGTAGGCCTGATTTGCCAGGGCGACCAGCTGGGCGATGCGGGTGCCGTACACGCTGCCGTGCTTCTTCTTGAAGCCCGGCGTGTAGAGCACCAGCAGGTCGATCATCGTTTCGCTGCCGTTGGCCGCGGTGCCGCTGCTGGCAGTCGTGGTGGCCGTGGTGCCGGCCTCTGCCGCGGCCGAGGTGCCACCCAAGGCCGTCACGCCGCCGGCTGCCGCCGGTACTTCCTCGCCGACGGCGTCGGCATGCTCGGATTCGAACTGCGACAGTCCGGAGCGCACCGGGTCGACCAGCCATTGCGTGCCACCGCTGTCTACCAGCAGCACTTCGCCAGAGGGCGTCAGGATGTTGCCGACGCTGCCGTTGGGCCCGGACGTGACGATGACGCGGAACTCGCTGCCGTAGTCGGCCAGGTGGCCGACCCAGGTCGTGGTGTCGGCATCGCCGGCATCGGTACGGTCGTAGCGAACGCGATAGTCGCCGTGCTCAGGGATCGACAGCGTCACGTCGTCGCCCGGTTCCAGCGCCGACAGCGCGATCAGGTTGAAGGCGACCGGATGGGCCACCTCAGAGGGCGGCTCGGCCGCGCGTGCGGCGGGGTCGGACGCCGAGCCTGCGTTCGTCGCGACGTCGGCCGCCAGGAACATCGACGGCAGACCGTCCAGCACGACAGGATTCGCTGCCACCGACAGATCCGGGCCGATGAGCTGAACGCCGTCCACATATCCCAGCACGAAGCCGCCGTCGGGGGTGCGGATGATGCCGGCGGCCAGTTCGCCATCGAGCCGCAGTCGCACTGCATACTGCCGCCCGGCGGCGTGATGACCGATCCACTGCAGACCGGAAGCGCCGCCCAGCATCGAAGCGAACACGATGTCGAGGCTGCTGCCGTCGGGCAGCGTGAAGCGCAGCGTGTCACCCGCTCTGGCCGCACGCAGACGAGCCACATCCAGCTGCACCGGCCACATGCCACCGGCGGCATCGCGCACCGGCAAGGGCTGCATTACCGGCACGGCCCTATCGGCCGCTGCCGACTCTCGCGAAGCGGCGGAGGCAGGCAGGGCCGACAGCGCAAACGCGCACATCAGCATCGTGCAGAGAGGGGATAAAGCGTGGCGCGGGGCGGTCATCGTGAAACTCCGGCTCGGATGTCTGTCATTTCTTCACCGGCTGGCGCGCCCCGGACCTGCTTTGAACAGGTGGGTGCTGGCGGCCCCGCCGTCATCCCGCGCACGCGCGGATTAGACCGGTGACTTTGCGTCCCCGCCTTTCGGACGGGTTTGCCTTTATCAGCTTCATCGCGAGTTACGGCAAGGCTTGAGGCAGACTTGAGCGCGGGCCTTCGATCGACCGTGATCCAGCTCACGAAGCAAGGTGCTACGCAGTTCGGCGCAGCGGCGCTATGCTCATGCGCTTGTCGTGTTGCCCGGGATACTTCCAATGCAAACCCAGAGCGAGACACTGGCGCCACAAGGCGCGAACGAAGAACTGCCGGACAGCCAGATGCTGGCAGCCATTCGCGATAGCGCGGTGAACGTCGTTCCCTGCGAGCACCTGTACATGCGGGGTGCCTTCTCCCCCGACTTCTACGCCAGGCTTCTGGCGCTGATGCCGGCGCGTGACCGCTTCCACGACCTGCGCCACAAGGACGCGATGCGTGCCGACGGCAGCAGCGCACGGTTGCGCATGTACCTTTATCCGGAGCAGCTGTGGCGCTTGCCGGCCGAGCAGCGCGCACTGTGGACGGCCGTATCGCGCACGCTGCGTTCGCGGGCGCTGCAGGACGCATTCAAGCGGAAGTTCCGGCAGTCGCTCGAAACCCGCTTCGGCCGTTCCATCGACCAGCTGGATTTCTATCCGATTCCCATCCTGGTCCGTGACCAGCCGGGTTATCTCATCGGCATTCATGCCGACGTGCCGGCCAAGGCGATCACCGTGCAGTTCTATCTTCCCCGCGACGGCGCGCAGCGCCACCTCGGCACCGTGTTCCACCACGGCAGGAGCGGGCCGGACGCTGAGCGGACCGTGGCCATGGATTTCATGCCGGCCAGCGGCTACGCCTTCGCCGTCGTCGAGAAGGAGAGCTGGCACAGCGTGCGTCAGACCACCGAAGCCGACGGCGAGCGTGTGTCCATCATGCTCACCTACTACGTGCAGGACACGCCCCGGGCCTGGATCAAGCGCCGCTGGGACCGTTTTCGTAGCTTCTTTGGCGTGGGGCCGAAAGGCTGAGCGGAGATGCGGCAGGCCTGCGGCACTGCCGTGATCCGTGGTTCGCGATGATGGCGTGACGCGGAGTCAGAGCCCTTGATTACCGCCGTGTCGCGGCCAAGGCCGCTCCCGCAAGGATCGTGCCCTGTCCGCTGGTGGCGCCCGTTTTTGTGGGAGCGAGCTTGCTCGCGATAGCGGCCTGAAGCGGAGTCGGTGCCTTCGATCACCGCTGCATCGCGAGCAAGCTCGCTCCCACAGAGAGGCGGCCCTCCGCCTCACACCTTCTGGTAGATCTCCGCGCCCGACTTCACGAACTCGACCGCCTTCACTTCCATGCCCTTCGCGAGCGCTTCGTCCTCGTTGAGACCCTGCTTGGCGGCGAAGTCGCGCACGTCCTGCGTGATCTTCATCGAACAGAAGTGCGGGCCGCACATCGAGCAGAAGTGCGCCACCTTGGCCGACTCCTTCGGCAGCGTCTCGTCGTGG
>Ga0164290_1000492_pt1 | contig 122318 bp, 123 predicted proteins | sample Micstemetagenome_FD_108782 | JGI IMG/M metagenome (GOLD analysis project Ga0164290, IMG submission 108782) | Contaminated culture microbial community from soil near Moab, Utah, USA - Microcoleus steenstrupii SON62 (Illumina Assembly) | ecosystem: Environmental > Terrestrial > Soil > Soil crust... | reverse complement strand
TGCGAGGTGGGCGTTGGATAGACCGTGGCGCTGTCGCTCGTCTCCTCAATCGACGTGATCTGGTACTCTGGGGTAGTCGTGAAAGCGAAATCGCTGTGGTGGCTCGATGAGAGCCCTATGTTTCCAATTTCGGCTAACCTGCGATCGCCTAGATTGTTAAGGTAAGCCCACGTAGTCTCCAAATCCGACCCGGTGAGGGCGCGCAGCGTCGGCTGCATCGTCTCGCCCAAATAGCTGGTCGTGAAGTCGCCAAGATCGCACGAGTGCGCGGTTAAGCGCCCGATGGCGTCATACCCAAACGTCTCGACTCCAGATCCCCCAACCGACCGTGACTGGAGTCTTCCCAAGTCGTCGTATCCGTATTCGATCTCATAGCCGCACACGCTGCCGCCGATCGGAACGAAGCACTCCTTTAACACCTGCAGGGCGCCGTTGGTGAATGAAGCCCTGTAAGTGTAAGCGGTCGTCCCTGTGCCGTCGGTGACTGAAACCAATCGCGGGAAGAATGGATCGAAATCGAAGCTGACATTAGGCGTCGCATTGACCGAGTTCAAATAGCCTATGTCAGTAACCGCGCCATCCTTCGAGTATCCATATTCTTTCGTTTGTCCAAGCGCGTCAGTGATCGAATTGAGGCGACTCGTCGTGCTCTCATAGGCATAGGCAACCTCTGATGTATCGGCGAACTCTTTTGATATCGGGCGACCTTGAACGTCGTAGGACCAGGTCGTCACGTTGCTCTTCGGGTCGGTGAAGCTCGTGAGCCGCCCCATCTCGTCGTAGCCGAGAGCCGCCTCCTGCCTGAGCGAATCCACAATCGATGTTAGACGGCGGTTTGCGTCGTATCCATACGTCCAGTTCCGCCCTTGACGGTCTACAAACGCCCCGAGATCAAGTTTGTCATAGGTGAAGGTGGCAAACGTACCGTCTGGGTATGTGATGCGCGTGATGCGGTCGGCCGCATCGTAATCGTAGGTGGCTACCCATCCTTCCGAGTCTGTATAGGTTCGCACCCTCGCGAATGCATCGTAGGTGAAGCTCGCCGCCACAATTTCGTTTGCGTTCGTGATGCTTAGGAGGTCGTTGTTGCCGTCGTACTGATACGTCGTGGTTTCGCCGAGCGCATTCGTAGTAGAAGTGAGCTGCCCTTTGGCGTTGTACGCAAACCTCGCCGTCTGCCCCGCAGCGTCGGTGTAGAAGGTGGGGCGATGACGATTGTCGTAGGTAAACTGCGCCAGGTAGGTCCACGAGTTGTTTTCGGTTTGCTGGACAACTCCCAAGAGATCGATGCCATTTCCTGCATATGACAACCGTGTCGTTCGCCCAAGCGGATCGATGATCTGCGTGACTTTGAAGAATCCAGCCGCATCGTAAGAGTACCTCGTCAGCTGCGTCGTACCGTCGTCGAGGACGCGACCGATCGCGATGGGCTGCGAGAAGACGCCGTCATAGATGCTGCTGGTCTGGTCGAGATAGTTGTACCAAACGCGATTCTCGAGCGGGTATTTCTCGCTTTCGAGACTCGTCGATTTGATTGACGAATTCGGCTGATGCGTGAAATGTCGAATGCGTGCCTTCGTGTAGTCGCACCCGCCCGTCGGCGTGCAGCCGGCGATCACATAAGCATGTTTGTCCCAATGGAAGCTGTTTCGATAGCTTAGAAAGTTGTTCACAGGCGCAACGGGCATCCCTTGCGGCACTGACGCGCTGCTGTCGCTATTCGGGATAGGCGCGGGCTCAAGCCATTCCTCACGCTCGTGGAACCCCATCGGATCGGTGACTTCAACAAAACGTGGCGGCGTTGCCGCTCCAGGTGGCGTGAAGGCAAACGTCGTGGTGCCATATGGTGTCGTCATGGAATTGACGAGCGCGTTGGCGTTATAAGTGAAGCTCGACGTCAGCCCGATGACGTCGGTGATCGACTTGAGGCGACCAAACGGGTCATAGGCGAGTTCTGCGCTTCGCCCGAACGGGTCGGTAATTTGCGTAACCAGCAACGGCCGCGCCGGGGCATCGTACGCGAACGTCGTCACACGGCCGACCGCGTCAGTCAACGAAACCAGGCGCAGCTGACCGTCGTAGTCTAGCGTGACCGCATTGCCTTGCGGATCGAGAACTCTGCTCAGGAAGATCCGGCGAGGAAACGCTACGCTGCCATCTGACTCATCGTAGATTTCAATGCTGCCGTCTCGCAGCTGCCGCTGATACCGTACGGGCGTCGTTGAAACGATCGAGAGCGCCGATCCGTCGTATGTCTCCGCAGCGAACTTGCGGCTGACGCTGTCGAATCCGGTGTAGGTATACGCATCGCCCCCGGATTGATATCGCGTAACATTTGCTCCGAGATTCGTCGGATCGTCGGTGATGTATGTGAGCCAACTGATCGTCCACTTCGGACTTACGTTGAAAAAGCTGAAGTTCTGCGGCTGGCTCGCTTCTCTTTGATTGTAGCTGATCCTAACCTTCACAGGCGGACCGATAACTGGATCGTAGCCGACTGGAACATCGGAGAGGGTCAGGCTGACGCTCGACTCCTTGATGTCGTAGACGCACATCGGGCAGGCACCGTCGCCCGGTGCAGCACCCGGGCCGCCCGGAGAAGGGGGCGCTGGCGGACCGTAGGGCCGAGGCGGCCCCATCGGCGGCCAAGGTGGCCCAAATGGGGGACTAAAAGGAGGACCTCCTGGACCTGCTCCCAATGGAGGAGGCGGGCCGTTTGCCGGAGGATCGCCCTTGCCACCGGGCGCAGAGCTAGTCGGGCCCTTTCCCCAAACGTCACGTGCCTCGGCAATATCGACGCTTCGCCAGGCTGGCTCGACTGGAGCGACATTTGCCGGAACCAAGAAATAGCCGCTCGCTTCGGCATCGAGCGCGGCAGGCGTCATCCATAGGCCCGAATTCGAGAATACTGGATCGTCCACGTGAAAGCGGCCGTTCGTTTCACCTATGATCGCTGCGAAGTGCCCGACTTTCAGATGCATGACGGCCGGCACGGGAACAGGCTCACCGGCTCGTCGAAAAACCAGCCGATACGACAGCCCCGCCTTCGCCGCGAGGCCTGCAATCTCCGCGAGGTTGGTTCCGTCGGGGCCGGCTCGATACCACTGCAGGAAGTTCACGCGCTCGGCGCTCGCGCCTTGATGCAGCATGAGCATCTTGAGCGCCATCGGCCCGCAGATAAATAAATGCCGCGGGTCCTTCTCGACGAGGATGAGCTGCTCGCGCGCGACCTGGACTGCCTCGGTAGCCGACCCGGTTATCGGCCGATCGCCGATCTCCTCGAAGAGCGCTGCAAGGCGCTCCATATGCCCGAACGAGGCATAGAGCTTCGCGAGTTCCCCAACCGCGCCGTCCACCATCGCGCGGGCCTGAGGATCGGTTGCGCTCTTACCATCCGCCCATGCCGCCTTCCAGGACTCGAGCGCTGGCGAGAAATGACCGTAGTGAAGATAGAGCAGGCCGATGTTGATGCGAAGGGCCGCGTTCCATCCCGACCGAGGCCGATCGGCGACGTAAACTGTGAGGTCGCTCAAATCGTCGGGTACGGCGCGCCTCTCGAAAGCTGCGAGTGCCTCGACGAGCGCCTGATCTTCCTCGACCGTGGTTGGCCACGTTGGAACAAGCAGCTCAGGCAAGAGAGCCCGCTGTATAAGCGCGCGGACAGGACCACCTAACCGATCACTCGAAGGCGTCGACGCTTGCGTAGGCGCTAGCGACATGAGTAGCGCCGCGAGCGCTACGACAATGGCAGGCAAAGTCCGCTTGGACATTTGACGCTCCCTCGTCATTCACATGGACGGCCGTCCCTACGGCGTCCAGAAGAAACACCCCCACGGGCCGGCGCCCCAGATCGGTGAGCCGGGCGTCGTCGCGATGGTTGTGATTGCCGTGCGGTTACCGTTCGCGTCATACGAATAGGTGACGCACAGCCCATTGTCGTAGATTGCCGTGGTCAGCCGGCCAAGGTTGTCGTAGTTGAAGGCTATGGTCGCGCTACTCGCAACGGGTATTCCGCCGGCGAGAGTGGCCAGTACTGCGACGGTGGCGAACGCGCGTCTGATCAGCCGCATCAAGAACGTTGGCCTTCGCAGTGGAGCAGTGGCCATCATCTCCTCCGTTTACCTAGCTGACCTGCATCGTCAGGGAGAAAGGGCAGGTGCCTACGGGAGCGTCCGACCGGACGCCGGGTCGTCGTCAATGTCCCAATACGTGACGACCGCACCCAAGGTGGAGCCGGAGCGCCACAGCGATGTGCTGGTGATGCCGGTGAGGCCGCCGATGCCGACGAGTTCGAGCGTGCCGTTGAGGAATGTCGTCTTCGTCTCGGTATAGAAGAAAAGCCAGTTCTGGCTGTCCCACGAGACATAGAAGTTGATGTTCGTTCCGTCATAGTTGACGCGGAACCAAGTCGGTGCATCACTTACGGTCTGTTGGTAGACTACCCCACTGGCACTCGTGCTTGAGTTGTAGCGCTTCGCCATAAGCGACGCCTCGCTGCTACGGGACTGAACAGTCGTGCCGAGCAATTTTCCGGAGCTGTCTTTTATGTAGATTCCGAATTCCGGGTACTGCCCCGGAAATGTCGCGTACTTGGCCCGAACTGTAAGTGTCCACGAGGCCGTGGCCGGCACGGCGCGATAGGCGCCGGGCAGCGAAGTTATATTGGTTGTGATCGGCGCGGAATACACGAGCCCGACGTTCGTCACGTCCGTGACCGAAGGCGTGATCGACGATGGATTGTCGATCACCGTGAAGGAACCGGCGGTCGGCGGCGCGAACGGACCGAACTCGCGGACATACGCATTGTCGGACGAGGAGATCGTCACGCTGCCAGGCCCATTCGTGATCGCTATTCCCGCCCCGGCCGTCAGGTTCGCCGCCGCGGGTGGGTTTCCGGTCGAACCAATGACCAATTCTCCATCGTCCAGCGGTCCGACGCCTCCGAGCGCACCAGCGCCGGATTTGTATTGAATCGCGTTGTCGGCGCCTGCCGGCTCGGCATCGTTTACGCAATCCAGGAGCGCGTTGTAGTTCGCCATCACCTGCGTCGCATCGGCCGGCTGGCCGTTTGCCAGATTGTATGGAAGGACGCACTGCGCTCCCGCTTCGCTCACGCCCCAGCCGATGCATGCGACCGCGAAGGCAAGTGTGACCGTGTTCCGCCGCATGTCTTTGAGCTCCCTCGCATTCGTCAAATGGGCAGACCGCCCATCCATTCTGAGCGGGGAAGAGCATAGATTAGCAATCAAGCAGATATGCCTCTGCCCAATTCCTACAAGCTTTCCATTCTAATCTATTATTCATATACCGCATATGACGTCCGTGTGAAAGGGTTACGTGAATTTAGCACGATACACTCCCACACAATCTGAAGAATAGCCTCTAATTATTCCATTTCCTGATGGATTTGCCCTGTGCAAGACGGGGCGGCGTCGACGTGGGATGGTAAATTTTCTGTTGACGGAGCAGGCCCCGCCGAGCTGTCTACGCCAGCGCGGGCGACAGCGGCAGGTGCCGACATGATTGCGCCCGCAGACTGCCCACAGCCCACTTGGCGACGTCGTCGCAGGTCGCGTCCTCTACGCGGCAGATCACCTCGATCGGCGCGTTGACTCAGGAAGTGAAGCTATCCCCGGCAGAGGCCTCTCTGAACAAGGGGGATGCTTCTTTGCGAGGATAAGCCGATTTCGAATCTCGCCTTGCGATAGACAGCTGGTGCAGCGTCGCTCACGCGTGTCCCGCAAAGTGGCTGAGATGGGTCAGGTCGACGCCGATCGAGGCGAGAATGCGGTCGTATTTGCGGTCGATATCGGTGTCGAACAGAAGCTCGGGGCTGGCAGGGCAGGTCAGCCAGCCATTCGACGAAATCTCCGTCTCGAGCTGGCCCGCGTCCCAGCCGGAATAACCGAGCGCCATCAGCGCGTGGCGCGGCCCCTTGCCCGACGAGATGGCGCGCAGGATGTCTATCGTCGCCGTCAGGCAGACCTCCTCCGCGATCGGCATCGAGGATTCAACGGTATAATCGTCGGAGTGCAGGACGAAGCCGCGGCTGCGGTCGACCGGGCCGCCATTACGCACGACGAAATCGCGCGTCTTCGCGGGCAGGCGGATCGCCTCCTGCTCGTTCATGATGCCGAGCTGCACCAGCAGGTCGGGGAAGCGCAAGGGCTGGATCTGGTTGATGATCAGCCCCATGGCGCCCTCCTCGCTGTGCGCGCACATGTAGATCACCGAGCGTGCGAAACGCTCGTCCTTCATGCCCGGCATGGCGATGAGGAACTGGTCGTCAAGAAAACCGCGAGAGCGAGCGGTTTTTTTGCGTTTCAGTATTTCCATGGGGCGAGCGTATCGCGTTTCCCCAAGGGTGGAAAGGCTGGACGAAAGACCGGCTTCCCTGGCCTGCGGCACGTCAGTTGAAGCGGATGCGCGCGACGCGGCGCTGCTTTTTTGGCTTCGCGCATGCCTTTGCCGAAAGCCGCTTCCCGGCTTCGGAGACATGCGCTCCCCCCGTGTCTCACGCAAAAATGATACGCGTTGCTGCCGGTCGACATTGCCTGGCCATACGCCGAGGTTCAAACAGCGCCATGCGTGTCTGTTCCTTTGCCCTGGCAGCGCTTCTTGCCGTTCCGGCCGCCGCGTCGGCGTCTTCCAGCCAATGGGTCGAGTCCGAAGGCGCGCGCATTCGCCTGGTGACGACCGGCGTTCCCGACGCAGCCGGCCTGCTCACCGGCGTGCTGGAGATCCTGCTCCAGCCAGGCTGGAAAACCTATTGGCGCGATCCCGGCGACGCCGGCGTGCCGCCATCGATCGACGTTTCGGCGAGCCCGGGCATCGAGTTCGCGGGCTTCCGCTTCCCGCCGCCGGTCCGTATCGACGATGGCACGACTGTCTGGGCCGGCTACAAGCATCCGGTGGCGTTCCCGGTGACCTTCAAGCTGGAGCCGGGCGTCCCCCCGGTTGTCACCGCCGACGTCTTTCTCGGCGTATGCGAGTCGATCTGCGTCCCGGTACAGGCGCGCCTCGAGGTCGATCCCGGCGGCGATCCGGACAATGCCGACGACGCGCTGACGGTAAAGGCCGCGCTCGACGCCCTTCCCGAGCCGGCCAGGCCGGATTTCGGCGTGGTGCCGGTTCCCGACACGACGCTTCCCAAGGCCATCGCGGGGATGCAGCTCGAAGCTATTTATCCAGGCGCCGCGCCGGAGCTCTTCATCGCCGCGCCTGAGGGTTACGTGTTCGGCGTGCCGCAACGGCATGAGATCGACGGCAAGACGCGCTTCAGCGTCGCTGTGCTCGACCGGCCGGACAAGGATCCCGAAAACGCCGCCGTTCCGTATACGCTGGTGACCAGCGCGGGTGCAGTCGAAGGGGAATTCCCCCTGCCGCCACGCGATTGTTGCAAGCCGACGCCCTAGCCGCTATCCAGCTTCAATTTCAACCCAGCGGAAAGCCCTCCTCATGATCGCAGTCGGCGAAAAACTCCCTGATGCAGTTTTCAAGGTCAAAGACGACGAGGGCACGAAGGACCTGACCACCGCCGACATCTTCGCCGGCAAGAAAGTGGTGCTGTTCGGGGTGCCGGGCGCATTCACGCCGACCTGCAGCAATACGCATCTTCCAGGCTTCCTCGAGAACTTCGATGTCATACGCGCGCGCGGCGTCGACGCCATCGCCGTGCTGGCGACCAACGACCACCATGTGATGCAGGCCTGGGCCCGCTTTTCCGGCGGCGAGGGCAAACTGCTCTACCTTGCCGACGGGAATGGCGATTTCGCCAAGAAGACCGGGCTCGATGCCGACATGTCCGGCGCCGCGATGGGAATACGCGTGCGTCGCTTCTCGCTGATCGCGGAAGACGGCGTCGTCACGGCGGTCAATGTCGAGCCCAAACCGGGCGTCGTGGAGACCGGCGCGGCGAAGATCCTGGAGCAGCTTGGCTGAGCCTGGAGAGGCGGCGTCCCGCCGCCCATGGCGGACGGGACGCCCGCCCTCCTACCTGCGAGCCTTGAACGGCGCCATGCCCATGCGGGCGAGCTCGTCCGCGCGCTCGTTCTCGACGTGCCCGGCGTGGCCCTTCACCCAGTGCCAGGTGACCTTGTGGATGCGGCGCGCCTCGTCCAGCGCCTGCCACAGCTCCATGTTCTTGACCGGCTTCCTGTCGGCGGTCTTCCAGCCGTTGCGCTTCCAGCCGTCGAGCCAGCCATTGATGCCTTCGCGCACGTAATTGCTGTCGGTGTAGAGATCGACCGTCACCGGCTCCTTGAGCGCCGACAGCGCCTCGATCGCGGCCTTCAGCTCCATGCGGTTGTTGGTCGTCTGCGCCTCGCCGCCCGACAATTCCTTGACCGCGCCGTTGAAGCGCAGGATTGCGCCCCAGCCGCCCGGGCCGGGATTGCCGGAACAGGCCCCGTCCGTGAAAATCTCGACGCGCTTCATGTCAGGCCGTACTCCGTCGGCGAGGCGATCTTCCGGTGGAAGCGCAGGCGGCGAATGTATTCGTGCGGGTCGCGCTTCTGCACCAGCGCGCCGTCGGGAATGGTGAGCCAGTCATAGAGCCGCGTCAGCATGAAGCGCAGCGCCGAGCCGCGCGCCAGCAGCGGCAGTGCCGCCCGTTCCTCCGCGCTCAGCGGACGCACTGCCTGGTAGCCTGAAAGCAGCGCCGCGCCCTTGGTGAGGTTGAATGCGTTGTCCTTCTCGAAACACCAGGCATTCAGGCAGGTCGCGACGTCATAGGCGTAGAGATCGTTGCAGGCGAAATAGAAGTCGATCAGGCCCGACAGTTTTTCGCCGAGGAAAAAGACATTGTCGGGAAACAGGTCGGCATGGATGATGCCGGCCGGCAGGTCGGACGGCCAGCGGCCGTCGATGGCCGCGAAATCCGCGTCCACCTCGGCCCTGAGGCCGGGCTCGACCTCGTCGGCGCGCTCGCGCGCCTTGGCCCAGAGCTCGTGCCAGCCGGCGACCGACAGCGCGTTGGCCCGCGTCAGGGCAAAATCGCTGCCGGCGACATGCATTTCGGCGAGCGCCCGGCCGACCTCACCGCACTGCCCGACGGTTGGGCGGCGCGGCCAGACGCCTTCCAGGAAGGTGATGATGGCGGCCCGCCGGCCGGCAACGCTCCCGGTCGGCTGGCCATCCTTGCGGGCAACGGGCAGCGGGCACGAGAGGCCCTTAGCCGCAAGGTGATGCATCAGCCCGAGGAAGAACGGCAGGTCGCCCACATCGACCCGCTTCTCGTAAAGCGTCAGGATGTAGGTGCCCTCGGTCGTATGCAGCAGATAGTTGGAATTCTCCGAACCCTCGGCAATGCCCTTGTAGGAAGTCAGCGTGCCGATCGAATATTCCGAGAGGAAAGCTGCCAGCTCCTGCTCGGTGATGTCGGTGTAGACGGCCATCAATGGCTTCCGTTGACGAAAGCCATGTCGGCGGACGTCAGTTCGACGTCGCGCAGCACGCGCATCACCGGGAAATTCTCGGTCTCGGTCGCGGTGGTCGCAAGCTCGACGGTCACCTCGAAACGCTGGCGGAAAGCGTCGATGATTTCGTCCACGATGATCTCCGGTGCGGACGCGCCGGCGGAAAGCCCGATGACGCGCATGTCGTCGACCTTGTCCCACGGGATCTCCGCGGCGCGCTGCACGAGCAACGACATCCTTGCGCCGGCCCGCTCGGCCACCTCGACGAGGCGGCGCGAATTCGACGAATTGGGCGCGCCGACCACGAGAAAAAGATCGACGCCGGCGGCCGATTCCTTCACCGCCTCCTGGCGATTGGTGGTGGCGTAGCAGATCGATTCCGCCGCTGCCGCCTGCATCTCGGGAAAGCGCTGCTGCAGCGCCCTGATGATGCCGGCAGTGTCCTCGACCGAAAGCGTCGTCTGCGTCACGAACCCCAGCTTCGCGGGATCGGCGGGCTGGAAGTTGCGGGCATCGGCCTCCGTCTCGATCAGCGTCACCGCGCCTTCCGGCAACTGGCCCATGGTGCCGATCACCTCCGGATGCCCGGCATGGCCGATCAAAAGCACATGGCGGCCGAGCCGCTGGTGCCGCATCGCCTGCTTGTGCACCTTGGAGACGAGCGGGCAGGTCGCGTCGAGGTAGAAGAGATTGCGCGTCTCGGCATCCGCCGGCACGGATTTCGGCACGCCGTGGGCGGAGAAGACGACCGGGCAGTGCCGGTGCTCGGCCGGAATCTCGTGCAGCTCCTCAATGAACACCGCGCCCAGATTCTGCAGGCCTTCGACCACGTAGCGGTTGTGCACGATCTCGTGGCGGACATAGACCGGCGCGCCGTATTTCTTGAGCGCCAGCACGACGATCTGAATCGCCCGGTCGACGCCCGCGCAGAAGCCGCGCGGCTGGCAGAGCCGGATCGTGAGCGGCGGTTTCTTTTCGAAGGGTGCCAGCATGGTTTCGGCCGGCAGATGAGGGTCCGACCCCTCCCCTGTCAAGGCCGCTAATCAGCCAGCCGCAAAGACAGCTGGAGCGCGAACGTCTCGCCACGGTCGCGCGCGACGCGCGCTCTCCTGTCAAGGCCGCTAATCAGCCAGCCGCAAAGACAGCTGGAGCGCGAACGTCTCGCCACTGCGCGCGGGACACGCGCTCTCCTGTCAAGGCCGCTAATCAGCCAGCCGCAAAGACAGCCGGAGCGGGAACGTCTCGCCACGGTCGCGCGCGGAACGCGCGCTCTTCGGTCAAGGCCGCTTGCCGGCCATGCGCCGCCATGTCCAGGCGCCAAGCACGGCAGCAAGAGCCGCCGCCAAGCCGTACCAGGTGATGGCGTATTGCAGATGATTGTTCGGCAGGTCGATCAGGGTCACGCCGCCGATCGGCAAGCCGCCGGGGTTGGGCGTATCGTCGGCATCGATGAAGAAAGGCAGGACGGCGGCACGGTCCAGCCCCATATGTGCCGCCATCGCATCCAGATCCTTCCAATAGAAAACGTTCTTGGCCGGATCGTTATCCGGCACCAACGCGCTGGGTTTCTCGGTCAGGCGGTTCCGCCCCAGTCCGGCGATGTTGACGTCACCCTCCACCTGGCCGGCAGCCCGCGTTGCGGGCTCCTTGCGGTCGTAGGGCACGAAGCCGCGGTTGACGAGGACGTAGCGCCCGTCGGAGAGCTGAAGCGGAGTATAGACGAAAAAGCCCGCCGCGCCTTTCCAGGTCGCCAGGAAATGGCTCTCCCGGTCGTGCAGGTAACGGCCGGCAAGCGTGACAGGTATATAGTCGGCGTCGCCTGTCTTGGCTGCGAACAGCTCAAGCTCCGCCAACGACCGCGGCTCCGAGCTGATCATGTCGTGCATCTTGGCGAGCAGGTTCTGTTTCCAGAACAGCCGCTCGACCTGCCAGGTCCCGAGACCGACCAGCACGAGGAGCGCCGCCAGCCCGATACCCAGGGCAAGCCAGGGCGCGCCTCCGCGCACGCGGTTCGACGCGTTTTCGGGCGAGCCTTCGCTCATGGCGTCACGTGCAGGAGCCATGTCGACTCTCTTATCATATCCAAATGTGCCGGGACTTGGCCGCATTGTCGCGCACGCCCACCATCGATGCCGATCGAGGCGGTTGTTCGGCGCTTCTCCACCGGCACAAAAGAAGACGGCCGCAACGCTGCGGCCGTTTTCTTGCCGATACGGACAACGCTCAGTGCGCGATGGTCGCGCCCGCCGAGGCCCAGACGTAGACGCAGACGAAGAGGAACAGCCACACCACGTCGACGAAGTGCCAATACCAGGCGGCGGCCTCGAAGCCGAAATGCTGCTTCGGCGTGAAATCGCCGGCCATGGCGCGGAACAGGCAGACGAGCAGGAACACGGTTCCGACGAAGACGTGGAAGCCGTGGAAGCCGGTCGCCATGAAGAAGGTGGCGCCGTAGATGGAGTCGCGGAAGGCGAACGGCGCGTGGAAATATTCGTAGGCCTGCACGCCCGAGAAAAGCACGCCGAGCACCACCGTGACGGTGAGGCCCCAGATCAGGCCCTTGCGGTCGCCATGCAGCAGAGCATGGTGCGCCCAGGTCACCGTCGTGCCCGAGAGCAGCAGGATGATGGTGTTGTAGAGCGGCAGATGGAAGGGATCGAGCACCTCGATGCCCTTCGGCGGCCAGACGCCGCCGGTATAGGCATCGCGCGCGAACTGCGCCGCCTCGTCGGGGAACAGGCTGGCGTCGAAGAAGGCCCAGAACCAGGCGACGAAGAACATCACCTCGGAGGCGATGAACATCATCATGCCGTAGCGCAGATGCAGCGACACGACGCGCGTGTGGTAGCCCTCGTGCGCTTCCTTCACCGTGTCCGACCACCAGGCGAACATGGTGTAGAAAACGATGACCAGGCCGATGAAGAACAGCCACGGATTGGCGATGTCGTAGCCGAAGAACGGGAAGGTCGCGTCCTTCAGGTAGCGCATATAGGCGACCGCGCCGATCGCCATGACCAGCGCTCCGACCGAGCCGATGAACGGCCACGGGCTCGGGTTGACGAGATGGTAGTCGTGCTGCGGCTTGGCGTGTGTGTCAGCCATTTCGGTCCCCGGTATTGCCTGGCTTCTCTGATCGGGCTGCGCCCGTCGCGGCCACCGGCTTCTCACCGGTGGTCGGGAAGAACGTGTAGGAGAGCGTGATCGTGCGGATATCCTTGAGCTCCGGCACGTTCACGATCTCCGGATCGACATAGAACACGACCGGCATGTCGAGCGACTCGCCGGGTTTCAGCGTCGTGTCGGTGAAGCAGAAGCACTCGACCTTGTTGAAATAGGCGCCGGCGAACTCGGGCGTCACATTGAAGGTGGCGCGGCCGGAGCTCGGCTCGGAGAACATGTTGGTCGCGGTATAGGCTGCCTGCACCGTCTCGCCGATCTTGATCGTCACCGAACGCGCGACCGGCTTGAACTCCCAGGCCAGCGCGCCGGACGTGTTGGCGTCGAAGCGGATGGTGATGTCGCGGTCGAGCACGCGGTCGGAATACTGGTCGACCCGCATCGGCGTGCCGCCGAAGCCGGTGAGCTGACAGAACATCTGATAGAGCGGCACGGCGGCGTAGGACGCACCGACCATACCGCCGAAGAAGGCGACGCAGATCCACGCCACCAGCTTGTTGCGGCGGAGCCTCTGCGCGTCGGTCACGGGAACGCCGGCAGCCATCAGCGCCTCACATCGGCCGGTTCAGGATCGCCGGGCCAAACTTGGCGATGGTGGCGATGTAGAAGATGATGACCATGGCGGCGAGCGCCAGCCCGATCGCGATCGAGCGGCTGCGGCGGGCTTTCTTCTGCGCCTCGGTCAAAGTCACGAGCTCGGGTTTTTTCTCGGTCATCTCAACCACCGGCAACCACCCGCGAAACAACGATCTCGGCGAGATAGGCGGCGAAGACGCCGAACAGATAGAGCAGCGAATAGGCAAACAGCGCCTTGGCCGGCCGCATCACCCGGTCACCGGCCTGCATGTTCATGACGCGCCAGGCGTGCCAGACAAACCCCAACCCGAGCAGGCCGGCCACGATGCCATAGGCGGGGCCGACATAGCCAAGCAGCGACGGCAGCACGGCGACCGGCGCGATCAGCACCGCGTAGGCGAATATCTGGCGACGGGTCGACGCCTCGCCGGCCACGTTCGGCATCATCGGTATGCCGGCGCGGGCATAGTCGTCGGACTTGAACAGCGCCAGCGCCCAGAAATGCGGCGGCGTCCAAAGGAAGATGATGAGGAAAAGAATGAAGCTTTCGAGGCTGACCGACCCGGTCGCCGCGGCCCAGCCGATCATCGGCGGGAAGGCGCCGGCCGCACCGCCGATCACGATGTTCTGCGGCGTCGAGCGCTTCAGCCACATGGTGTAGACGACGGCGTAGAAGAAGATGGTGAAGGCGAGCAGCGCCGCGGCCATCCAGTTCACCAGCACGCCGAGCGTCATCACCGACAGCACCGAGAGCACGAGGCCGAAGGCGAGCGCCTCGCCCGGCGCGACGCGGCCGGTCGGCACCGGGCGGCCGGCGGTGCGCGTCATCACCGCATCGATGTCGGCGTCGTACCACATGTTGAGCGCACCCGAGGCGCCGGCGCCCACCGCGATCGCCAGGATCGAGATCAGCGCCACGAACGGGTTGAGCGAGACCGGCGCGGCGACGAGACCGACGAACGCCGTGAACACGACGAGCGACATGACCCGCGGCTTCAGGAGCTGCAGGTAGTCGCGCGCCGTCGCTTCCGACAGGCGGACGCCTTCAAATCCCTTGTCCTCGATCAATGCCATGCTTCGATACGAACCTGTTCTTCCAAATCGGAGCCGCCGGCTGAACGCGGCGGCTCGCATTCCATTGCCGTCACTTGATGCGCGGCAGCTGCTCCCACTGGTGGAAGGGCGGCGGCGACGGCAGCTGCCATTCGAGCGTGGTGGCACCCTCGCCCCACGGATTGGCGCCTGCCACGCGCTTGCGCACGAAGGCATCGATGATGCCGTAGAGGAACACGAACACGCCGAAGAAGGAGAGGTAGGAGCCGTAGGACGAAACCATGTTCCAGCCCGCGAACGCATCCGGATAGTCGATGTAGCGGCGCGGCATGCCGGCCAGCCCCAGGAAGTGCTGCGGGAAGAACACCAGGTTCACGCCCACGAAGGTGATCCAGAAGTGCGAGCGCGCGATGAAGGGCGAATACATGTAGCCCGTCATCTTGGGGAACCAATAATACCAGCCTGCGAAGATGGCGAACACGGCGCCGAGCGACAGCACGTAGTGGAAGTGAGCCACCACGTAGTAGGTGTCGTGCAGCGACCGGTCGAGGCCGGCATTCGCCAGCTGCACGCCGGTGACGCCGCCGACGGTGAAGAGGAAGATGAAGCCCAGCGCCCAGAGCATCGGCGTGCGCAGCGAGATCGAGCCGCCCCACATGGTCGCGATCCAGGAGAAGATCTTCACGCCCGTCGGGACGGCGATGACCATGGTGGCGAAGACGAAGTAACGCTGTGCATCGAGCGAGATGCCGGTGGTGTACATGTGGTGCGCCCACACGACGAAGCCGATCGCCCCGATGGCCACCATGGCGTAGGCCATGCCGAGATAACCGAACACCGGCTTCTTCGAGAAGGTCGAGACGATGTGGCTGACGATGCCGAAGCCCGGCAGGATCAGGATGTAGACCTCGGGATGGCCGAAGAACCAGAACAGGTGCTGGAAGAGGATCGGGTCGCCGCCATTGTCGGGCACGAAGAAGGCGGTGCCGAAATTGCGGTCGGTAAGCAGCATGGTGATGGCGCCCGCCAGCACCGGCAGCGACAAAAGCAGCAGGAAGGCGGTGACCAGCACCGACCAGGCAAAGAGCGGCATCTTGTGCAGCGTCATGCCCGGGGCGCGCATGTTGAAGATGGTGGTGATGAAGTTGATGGCGCCGAGAATCGAGGAAGCGCCGGCGATGTGCAGCGAAAGGATGGCGAGGTCGACCGCAGGTCCGGGCGACTGCGTCGAAAGCGGCGGATAGAGCGTCCAGCCGCCACCCACGCCCCAAGTGCCGGTCGGGCCAGGCATGAACATCGACAGCAGCAGCAGCAGGAAGGCCGGCGGCAGCAGCCAGAAGGAGATGTTGTTCATGCGCGGGAACGCCATGTCCGGCGCGCCGATCATGATCGGCACCATCCAGTTGGCGAAACCGCCGATCAGGGCCGGCATGACCATGAAGAAGATCATGATCAGCGCATGCGCCGTGGTGAAGACGTTGAACATCTGCTTGCCGGCGTCGAGCGCGGCATCGCCGGTCGCGCCATAGACCATCTCGGCAAGGCCGTGGAAGATCTGGATGCCCGGCTCGGCCAGCTCCCAGCGCATCATCACCGAAAGGAAGCCGCCGATGATGCCCGCGATGATCGCGAAGATCAGGTAGAGCGTGCCGATATCCTTGTGGTTGGTCGAGTAGACCCAACGCGTCCAGAAGCCATACGGGCTGCGGCCGTGACCATGATCGTCATGCCCGCCTGCATGCGCGGCATCGTCGTGATCGTGATGGTCGTCGTGAGCTGTCGCGCCTGCCATCTTCGTGTCCTCGAACCTTGGTCTCGTTCCGATCCCTGGGCTGCTTCAGCGCCAGGACCCTAGTTTGCGGCGTCCGCCACTTTTGGCGCGCCGTCGACTTCAGCCATCAGCGCCTTGTTGGCGCCGCCGAGGTCGGTGCGCGCCGCGGCGAGCCATGTGTCGTACTGCGCCTGGCTCACCACGCGAATGGCGATCGGCATGAAGGCGTGATCCTTGCCGCAAAGCTCGGAGCACTGGCCGTAATAGAGCCCTTCCTTGTCGGCCTTGAACCAGACCTCGTTGATGCGGCCGGGCACCGCGTCGGTCTTGATGCCGAAGGCGGGCATGGCGAAGGCGTGCAGCACGTCATTGGCCGTGACCAGCACGCGCACCATGGCGCTGACCGGCACGACCATCTCATTGTCGACAGCGAGCAGACGTGGGTAGACCGCGCGATCTTCCTTGCCGGCGGCAGCGCGCTCCTCGTCCGGAATCATGCGCGAGTTGAACGAAAGCGGATCCTCGATCTGGTACTCGTAGTCCCAGTTCCACTGGTTGGCGCTCGCCTTCAACGTCAGCTTCGGCTCCTCCGGCGGCGTGTACTGGGCGGTCAGCAACTGGAAGGATGGGATGGCGATCGCCAAGAGGACGATGACGGGAGCGACGGTCCAGATCACCTCGATCATCGTGTTGTGGCTGGTGCGGGAGGGCACCGGGTTCACGCTGGCGCGGAAACGGATGATGCACCAGGCAATCAGCGCAAGGACGAGCAGCGTGATCGGCACGATGAACCAGAGCGTGTAGTTCTCGAACCAGGCAATGTGCTCCATCATGCCGGTGGCGGCAGGCTGGAAGTCGATCTGCCAGGGCTCGGGCTGCGCGGCAAATGCCGCTGCCGGGAGGGAAAGGGCAGCGGCGGCCAGGCCCGCAAGCAGTTTTCTCATCGCCCGATTGCCTCCAAAATCCAATGCTGCCGGCGCAGCGCATCCGGCGCCATGGCGCGTTCAAACCATACTCTCATTGCGACCGCAAGAAAGGAGGAGGCGAAGTTCTGCGGCATTTTGCGCGCCGCTCTGCGGCCGGGCGAAGCCCTTGCCATGCAAGCCGGACAAGGGCTTGCGGTCGCAATTCGGACGGATTTCGGAAACAATGCTGGACGCGGCGGACCGAGGCAGCTTCGCGCAATGTTTCGGACCTTTACTGTCTGCCCCGGCCGTCTAGAGTCGTCTGATTCGTTATGGAGACGCAATGAAGTCTGGGCTTCTCAAGCCGATTGTGGCTGCTCTGGCCGCCGCGCTCGTCGTGGCGGCACCGGCGGGCGCCCAGCAACCGGGCGGCACGGTGAGATCGACGCATGGCGCCTGGTCGATCATCTGCGACACGCCGGCCGGCGCCACCGCCGAGCAATGCGCGATGATGCAGAACGTGGTGGCCGAGGACCGGCCGGAGATCGGCCTTTCGGTCGTGGTGCTGCGGACTGCCGACAACAAGGCCGAGATCCTGCGTGTTCTGGCGCCGCTCGGAGTGCTCCTGCCAAACGGGCTCGGCCTGAATGTCGACGGCAAGGATATCGGCCGCGCCTACTTCGTGCGCTGCTTCCAGGACGGCTGCTACGCCGAGGTCATCCTCGAAAAGCAATTGCTCGACACGCTGAAGGCCGGCAAGGCAGCCACTTTCATCGTCTTCCAGACGCCGGAGGAAGGCATCGGTATCCCGGTGGACCTGACCGGCTTTGCCGACGGATTTTCAGCGCTGCCCTGACGGCTGCCCAACGACGGGCCGGCAGCGTCACATTTTTTTTCGCAACGGGGGCGGAAACTCCCACGCACGGGAAACGTCGCGACGCAGCCTCGCCTTGCGCAAAGGCGCGTCTTGTCGCAAATTCCCAGCCGACAACCATCAGCTATCTGCCGCGGGGGACCAGAAATGCCTATCGTATCGAAGCTGTTGAAAACTTTGAGCGTCGCGGCGTTCCTTGCCGCTCCCGTCACGGCCGCTTCGGCGCAGGACATCCTGACCGTCGCCGATCCCGAAGTCGTGCTCAGCGTGGCCAAGGGTTTCGGCTCGGCCGAGATGGACAAGGACAATGGCGGCGACCCGATGGTTGCCGGCCGCATCCAGGGCCTGAAATACGTGATCTATTTCTATGGCTGCAAGGAAGCCAAGGACTGCCGCTCGATCCAGTTCTCCTCCGGCTACACCGACCCGTGGACGGTCGATAAGGCGAATGAGTGGAACAAGAAGTTCCGCTGGGTGAAGGCCTATGAAAACGAAGGCTCCAACTTCAAGATGGATGTCGACTTCAAGGGCGGCGTGACCAGGCAGTATCTCGAGGAACAGTTCATCACCTGGGATTCCTTCATCCAGGATGTCAAGGATTCCGTGAAGTAGGCCGGCTGCGCGCACCCGCTTTGTTGCCGCGGGGCGCGTCGACGCCTACATGGTCCGTCAAACAGGAACTGACGGACCGCAATGAAAAGCTTGATCGACGATTTCGACGTCTCGCCTGACGAAATCCGTGCTGTCGTGGCCGACACGATCGAGGGCGCGGATGACGGCGAGCTTTACCTCGAACGCAGCCAGTCGGAAGCGCTGGTGTTCGACAATGGCCGGCTGAAGACGGCAAACTTCAATACGGACCAGGGATTTGGCCTGCGCGCCGTCGCCGGCGAGGCGACGGGGTACGCGCATTCGAGCGAACTGTCCGCAGCGGCGCTGAAACGCGCTGCCGACGCGGTTTCGGCCGTCAAGAGCGGCTATTCCGGCGTGCTCGCCGAGGCCCCGCCGCGCACCAACCGGCGCCTCTATGGCGACGACAATCCGATCGGAGACCCTAGCTTTGCCGAGAAGGCGAAGCTGCTGCAGGAGATCGACGCCTGGGTCAGGGCCGAGGACCCGCGGGTGCGCCAGGTGACGGCGTCGCTTTCGGCGTCGTGGCAGCATGTCGAGATCATGCGCGCCGACGGCCAGATCGCTCGCGATATCCGCCCGCTGGTGCGCATGCAGGTGGCGGTCGTGGTCGGCGACGGCGACCGCCAGGAAAGCGGCTCGCACGGCGTCGGCGGCCGCAAGAGTTTTGGCGAATTCGTCGCCGAGGAAAGCTGGCAGGGCGTGGCCAAGGAGGCCCTGCGACAAGCGCTGGTCAATCTCGCGGCGGCGCCGGCGCCGGCCGGCACGTTCGACATCGTGCTCGCCTCCGGCTGGCCGGGCGTGATGCTGCACGAGGCCGTCGGGCACGGGCTGGAGGGCGATTTCAACCGCAAGAAGACGTCCGCCTTTTCCGGGCTCATGGGCCAGCAGGTCGCGGCCAAGGGCGTCACCGTCGTCGATGACGGGACGATCGCGGAACGGCGCGGCTCGCTCACCATCGACGACGAGGGCACGCCCACCAACCGCAATGTGCTGATCGAGGACGGCGTGCTGGTCGGTTACATGCAGGATCGCCAGAACGCACGGCTAATGGGCATGAAGGCGACCGGCAACGGCCGGCGCGAGGGGTATGCACACCAGCCGATGCCGCGCATGACCAACACTTTCATGACCGCGGGCGGGATGACCCCGGAAGAGATCATCGCCTCGGTGAAGCACGGCGTCTATGCCGTCTCCTTCGGTGGCGGACAGGTCGACATCACCAGCGGCAAGTTCGTGTTCGGCTGCACCGAGGCCTACATGATCGAGGGCGGCAAGGTGACCCAGCCGATCAAGGGTGCGATGCTGATCGGCAACGGCCCCGACGCCATGCACCGGGTCTCGATGGTCGGCAACGACCTCAAGCTCGATACCGGCATCGGCATGTGCGGCAAGGCCGGCCAGGGCGTGCCGGTCGGCGTCGGCCAGCCGCACCTCAGGATGAACCAGATGACGCTGGGCGGGACGCGGGTGTGAAGAGATACCTGGAGGCCTGCTTGGTATCTCGGTTCCGTTGAGGAGATATTTGTATCCCGCGCGCGAATTCCTGCGAGCCAGCAGTTGAGAGCTCAGCCGGCGTCCATCCTCATCCTCACCGGCTCCGGCATCTCCGCCGAATCCGGCATCGACACGTTTCGCGACAAGGGCGGGATCTGGTCGAAGGTCGATTATCGCGAAGTGGCGACGCCAGAAGGGTTCGCGCGCAACCCCGACAAGGTGCATGAATTCTACAACATGCGCCGCCGGCGCGTGCGCGAGGTGGCGCCGAACGCGGCGCATTTCGCACTGGCGCGGCTGGAACGCGAATATGCCGGCAACGTGCTCGTCGTCACGCAGAACGTCGACAGCCTGCACGAGCGCGCCGGCACGCAGAAGCTGATCCACATGCACGGACAGCACGATCAGGTGCTCTGCAACAATTGCGGCCAGCGTTTTGCATGGGATGCCGACCTGTCGCGGCAGGTCCCCTGCCCTGCCTGCGAATCGGCCGGGACGTTGCGGCCCGACGTCGTCTGGTTCGGCGAAATGCCCTACCAGATGAACCGTATCGCCAAGGCGCTGCGCGGTGCCGAGCTGTTCGTATCGATCGGCACCAGCGGCAATGTCTATCCTGCCGCCGGGTTCGTGCAGCAGGCGCGTGAGAACGGCGCGCACACGATCGAGCTCAATCTGGAGCCTTCCGAAGGCATCTCCTTCTTCGCCGAGGCGCACCACGGCAAGGCGACCGAGGTGGTGCCGGCTTTCGTGGACAGGCTGCTCGCGGGATCAACCTGATCGATCAGCGCCGCTTCCTCGACTTCTCCAGCAACGCCACGGCCTCAACGTGCGACGACCAGAGAAACTGGTCGAGGGGCATAACGGATTTCAGCCTGTAACCGCCATCGATGAGGATGCGCAGATCGCGCGCCAGGGTCGCCGGATTGCAGGAGACGGCGGCAACCAGGCGGACCTCGGAACGGGCGAGCTGCCGCGACTGCTCTTCGGCCCCGGCACGCGGCGGGTCGAACAACACGGCATCGAAGCGGGCAAGCTCCCTGGTCGCCAGCGGCCGGCGAAACAGGTCCCGGCGCTCGGTCGTCACTTGCTTGAGGCCCGGCACCGCGCGCCAACCGCGGTCGAGGGCTGCGAGCGCCGCCGCGTCCTCCTCGACCGCATGCACCTCAGCGCCTTCGGCAAGGCGCAGCGCAAAGGCACCAGCCCCGCAGAAAAGATCGACGACGCGTTTCGCCGGCTTCAGGTGGGCGAGGACAAGCGCCGCCATCGCGGATTCAGCGCCTGCAACAGCCTGCAGGAAGCCGCCTGGCGGCGGCGTGACATGTGCCTTACCGAAGGCCACCGCCGGCTTGATCGGCTCGACAAGGATTTCGCCGTCGACCGAAAGGCGAGCGATGCGATTGGCGATGGCGAAACGGATCGCTTCGCCGCGCCGCATCGCTTCCAGCGTGCCGGATTCGGCGAAAGCGATATCGAGCCCTGTGGAGGAAGCGATGACGGTGACGCGGAAAGGCGCGCCGGTCGCTGCGACGATCGTGGAAAGCGCGCGCAGCATCGGCAGCGCGGCCGCGATCTCGGGCAGCGCGATCGGGCATTCGGAGATGTCGACGATCTCGTGCGAGAGCGCGCGGTTGTAGCCGAACAGCATGCGCTCGCTCGTTCGGCGGGCGGAAAAGACGAGCCGCCGGCGCGAAGCCGGTGGACATGGCACGGTTTCGGCGACCGTCGCGTCGATGCGCTGCGTGCGCAGCGCCTCGACGACACGCTCGCGCTTGAAGGCAAGATAGGCGCTGCTCTCCAGGTGCTGCAGCGAGCAGCCGCCGCAAACGCCGAAATGCCGGCAAGGTGCTGCGACGCGCTCCGGCGAAGGCTCGAGCAGCTCGACGAGCGTGGCACGGCTCGCCCTGCGCTCGACCGAAACCGTCTCGCCGGGCAGCGTGAATGGCACGTAGACCGGGCCTTCCGCCGTGGAAGCAATGCCGTCGCCCTGCGCGCCCAGCCGGTCGATGCTCAGCACCTCGCTCACCGGTCCCTCGCTCCGCCAAGCAGGAATTCGCGATTGCCGTCGCCGCCTTCGATCGGCGAGGCGGTCCAGCCGAATGCACGCCAGCCGGGAAAGGCATCGAGCCAGGCGCACAGCTCTTGCGCAATGCGCGGACCGTCTTCGGGATCGCGCAGCAGGCCGCCCTTCCCGATCGCCGCCTTGCCCGCCTCGAATTGCGGCTTCACCAGAAACAGGCCGAACGCGCCCGGCGCCGCAATTGCCAATGCCGGCGGGAGCGCCAGCTTCAAGGAGATGAAGCTGACATCGCTGACGACTGCTTCGGGCGCGACGCCGCCGAGGTGAGCGAGGTCAAGGTCGCGGGCATTCAGCCCCTCGATCGCGGTGACCCGCGGATCGCGGCGCAGATTCTCGTGCATCTGGCCATGGCCGACGTCGATGGCGACGACATGCACCGCGCCGCGCTCCAGCAGAGCCTGCGTGAAACCGCCGGTCGAGGCGCCGATATCGAGCGCCTGGCGGCCGGCCGGATCAAAGCCGAAATGGTCGAGGCCGGCAACGAGCTTCAGCGCTGCCCGCGAGACATAGCTGCGTGCGGGGTCGTCAACGGCGATTGAAACGTCCTGGCCGACAGCCTGACCCGGCTTGGACGCAATCCTGCCGTCGACCGACACGGTGCCGCGCTCGATCGCATCGCGAGCCCGCGAGCGGGTCGGAAAATCGCCGCGCCGCACCAGGAGCTCGTCGAGCCGGACGCGGTTCTCGGTTGAATTCATCGGCTTCCTTCGCTTGCCGCATGATCGCGCGGGAAAGGCCGCTCGCTGCGCGGACCTTTCGCTTCGGGTTCATGCTTGAACCAAAGCCGATGGCGAAGGCAAGCCGTGGTCAGTTCAGGCCGATGCCGGAAAACCGGCGCTCGCGCGCCGGCGCCAGACCATCCTTCCAGCTGCCGCTGACCGTCACGTCACCGAAATGCAGGCCGGTCGAGGTCGGCGCTTCCTGGTCGCTGCTCCATATCCGCAAGGCGTTGAATGCGAAGCCACCGCGGAGGTCGCCGATCTTGCCGGCGACAATGTCCATGACGGCCTGCTCGAGCTTTTGATCGTAGCGCGACTCGGCCGAGGCCGCAGTCGCCAGCAATGCCAGCGCGCAGCCGGCAAGCAGCTTGGTCATTGTTTTTATCTCCCTGTCCGGGAACGGTTCTATCGCGGGCGCGCTAAGAAACGGCCAAGGGAGAGGGTAAGGAAAACGGCAAAGGCCAGCGTAAACAGCTGGTTAGCGAGTTCCCCCAAGGGCGAGCGCGCAGCGCAAATACGGGCAAAGCGGTTTCCACCGTTCCCGGATTTGCTCCAGGTCAGGCGCGCGCGGCCCGCGCGGCCGCGCCGAGCGCGGCAAAAACCGTTTTCACGATGCCGGCGGCATCGAGCCCGGCATCCGCGTACATCTTTTCAGGCTTGGCGTGCTGGGTGAACTCGTCCGGCAGGACAAGCGGCCGCACCTTAAGCCCGCCGTCGAGCAGGCCCCTATGGGCAAGAAATTGCAGCACGTGGCTGCCGAAACCACCGACCGAGCCTTCCTCGACCGTGATCAGAACCTCATGCGAGCGCGCCAGGCGGGCGATCAGATCCTCATCGAGCGGCTTGGCAAAGCGGGCATCCGCCACCGTTGCCGAAAGACCGTAGGTGTCGAGTTCCTCGGCGGCGGCGAGGCAATCGGCGAGCCGTGTGCCGAGCGACAGCAGCGCGACCTTGTTGCCTTCCTTGAGAATTCGGCCCCTGCCGATCTCGAGCACCGAGCCGCGGTCCGGCATGTCGACGCCGACCCCATTGCCGCGCGGATAGCGGAAGGCGATGGGGCCGTCATCATAGGCGGCTGCGGTGCGCACCATGTGGCGAAGCTCGGCCTCATCGGCCGCCGCCATGACCACGAAGCCGGGCAGCGCCGACAGGAACGTCGTGTCGAAAGCGCCGCAATGGGTCGGACCGTCGGCGCCGACGAAACCGGCGCGGTCGATCGGGAAACGCACGGGCAGCTTCTGGATCGCCACATCGTGGACGACCTGATCGTAGGCGCGCTGCAGAAAGGTCGAATAGATCGCCGCGAACGGCTTCATGCCTTCGGCAGCAAGCCCGGCGGCAAAGGTGACGGCATGCTGCTCGGCAATGCCGACGTCGAAGGTGCGCTCCGGAAAAACCTCGCCGAACAAATCGAGGCCCGTCCCCGACGGCATTGCGGCGGTGATCGCCACGACGCGGTCGTCGGCGCGCGCTTCCTGGATCAGGCTCTCGGCGAAGACACGCGTGTAGCTCGGCGCATTGGCCGGGGCCTTGGCCTGCGCTCCGGTGATGACGTCGAACTTGTTCACACCGTGATATTTGTCGGCCGAGGCTTCCGCCGGCGGATAACCCTTGCCCTTCTTGGTCATCACGTGGATGAGCACGGGGCCGTCGATGTTGTCGCGCACGTTGCGCAGCACCGGCACGAGATGCTCGATGTTGTGCCCGTCGATCGGGCCGATGTGGTAGAAGCCGAGCTCCTCGAACATGGTGCCGCCGGTGACGTAACCGCGGGCATGCTCCACGGCGCGGGTGACTGCGCGCTCGACGCGCTTGCCGAGATAGGACGTCAGCTTCTTGCCGATATCGCGCGCGCCGGCATAGGTCGGGCCGGAGGCGAGCCGCGCCAGATAGGCGCTCATCGCACCGGTCGGGGGGGCGATCGACATGTCGTTGTCGTTGAGCACGACGATCAGCCGCGCATCGAGCGAGCCGGCATTGTTCAGCGCCTCATAGGCCATGCCGGCCGACATGGCGCCGTCGCCGATGACGGCGATGACGTTGTTCTTGCCGCCCTGCAGGTCGCGCGCCACGGCCATGCCAAGCCCGGCCGAGATGGAGGTCGAGGAGTGTGCGGCCCCGAACGGGTCGTATTCGCTCTCCTCGCGGCGGGTGAAGCCGGAAAGGCCACCCTCCTGACGCAAGGTGCGGATGCGCTCGCGGCGGCCGGTCAGGATCTTGTGCGGATAGGCCTGGTGTCCGACGTCCCAGATCAGCCGGTCGGCCGGCGTGTCGAAGACGTAGTGCAGCGCGACGGTGAGCTCGACGACGCCAAGGCCGGCGCCGAGATGCCCACCGGTGAACGAAACCGCATCGACCAGCTCGGCGCGCAGCTCGTCGGCCAGTGCCGGCAGGTCCGATTCCGGCAGCGCGCGCAGGTCGGCTGGAATGCTGACCTTGTCGAGCAACGGTGTTTTGAGTGGCGTGTTCACTGGATCAATTGCCTGGCATTGGGCTGGCTACCCCGGAATTAGGACGCCGACCAATGGTTGTAAATGCGCGCCTTCGACGCGTAGTCAACTTTCCGGTAACGGAATGTACTCGACCTCGTCGCCAGGAACGATATCGAAGCGTCGCGTCTTCCACTCTTCCTTGGCCTGCTCGATCCGCTCCTTCGACGAGGAGACGAAGTTCCACCAGATATAGCGCCTGGAGCCGAGCGAAGCGCCGCCGAAAAGCATGAAATGCGCGCCGGCTTCCGATCCGACCACGATCTCGTCGCCGGGCCGGAACACAAGCAGCCGATCGGACGGAAAGCGGTCGCCGGCGATTTCGACGGAGCCTTCGAGCACATAGATGGCGCGTTCTTCGGCATCGGCCGGGATACGGAAGCGAGCGCCCGGCGACAGCGCGATGTCGGCGTAAAGCGTGTCCGATGCCGTGCGCACGGGCGATCGCAGCCCCTCGAGCGCGCCGATCACGAGACGGCCGGTCACGCCATCCCCGGCGATCTCCGGCAGCGCCGCGCGCGCCGTATTGGCAAAACTCGGCGCGACCTCCTCTGCGTCATCCGGAAGCGCCAGCCAGGTCTGCAGGCCTGAGATGGCCATCGGCGAGCCGCGCAATTCCTCAGGCGAACGCTCGGAATGGACGATGCCGCGTCCGGCGGTCATCAAATTAACGTCGCCCGGCGCAATCACCATCTCGGTGCCGAGCGAATCGCGATGCCGGATGCGACCGTCGAACAGATAGGTGACGGTCGCCAGGCCGATATGCGGGTGCGGGCGGACGTCCATGCCCTGCCCGGCCCGGAGGATGGCCGGCCCCATACGATCGAAGAAAATGAACGGGCCGACCAGGCGGCGTTTCGCGGTCGGCAGCGCGCGGCGCACCTCGAAGCCGCCAATATCCTTGGCGTTCGGAATGACCATCAATTCGATCGCGTCGCAAGCGAAGGCGTCGCCGGGAGACGGATCGTTGCCGGGAAAGAAGCTCATCGGCCGAACGCCGGGCGATCAGGCATCGGCCTTGGCCGGCTTCAACCCGTAGCGGACAGCAGCGCGCGCCTTGGCCTTCGCAGCCTCGACCTCGCGGTTTTTCGGGTGCTGGTCGGTCTCCATCGAATGCAGGAGCTCATGCGCGGCTTCGTAGATGGCATCGACCGCGCGGTTGAATGCCGCCTCGTTGCGCTTCGATGGATGCGTGGAGCCGGAGAGCTTGCGCACGAACTGGACCGCGGCATCGCGGATCTCCGCATGCGTTGCAGGCGGCTCGAAATTGAACAAGGTCTTGATGTTGCGGCACATTCTTTCGGCCTCCGGCGATCGGGCTGTTGCGGCACTGGCGCGAATGTAGGGCCTCGGCGCCGCGATCGAAAGGGCGAAGCCTAATCTCCGTCCAGCGGCTCGACGCCGACCGGCTTGCCGTCGCGTGCGAGGCGTATCTTTTCCACCTTGTCCTCGGCGGCTTTCAGCAGGCGGTCGCAATGCGCCTTCAGCGCCTCGCCGCGCTCATAGATGCGGATCGACTGGTCGAGCGGCACATCGCCTTTTTCAAGGTCGTCGACAATGCGCTCGAGCGCTGCCAGCGCCTGCTCGAAGGTCAAAGCGCGGATATCGTCGTTGGTTTCGACAGCGGCCATCGCTCATCCCCTCATCAGGCGTTTCACATGCGCAGCGACCGATGATGCCAGGCCTTGCAAATCGTAACCGCCCTCGAGCAGGCTGACCAGCCGGCTCGAGGCGTGCCGGTCAGCCATCTCCATCAGCTCGCCGGTCGCCCAGTCGAAATCATTCTCGACCAGATTGATCTGGGCGAGCGGGTCGCGGTGGTGAGCATCGAAGCCGGCCGAGATGATGATCAGATCGGGCCGGAAATTCTGCAGCGCGGGCATGACGCGCGACAGGAAGGCGTCGCGGAACTCCACGCCGCCGTCGTTCGGGGCCAATGGCGCATTGACGATGTTGCCGGCGCCAGTCTCGCTCTTCGCGCCGGTGCCCGGGTAGAGCGGCATCTGGTGCGTCGAGCAGTAGAGCACCGACGGATCGCTCCAGAAGATATCCTGCGTGCCGTTGCCGTGATGCACGTCCCAGTCCACGACCGCGACACGCTCGGCGCCATGCGCCTTCTGGGCGTGGCGGGCGGCGATCGCTGCATTGTTGAACAGGCAAAAACCCATGGCGGTCGCGCGCTCGGCGTGATGGCCCGGCGGGCGGCTTGCGACGAAGACGTTGTCGACCTTGCCGGAGAAGACGTCGTCGACGGCGGCAGTCGCCGCGCCGACAGCCGTCATCGCCGCCTCGAAGCTCTTGGGGCTCACCGATGTGTCGGCGTCTATCCGCGCCAGGCCCTCGGCGGGAATGACCGCCTCGATGCGCTCGACATATGCCGCCGGATGCGCAAGCAGCACGGCGCCGCGCGAGCCTGCCGGCGCCTCGATCCGGTCGAGCCCGGCGAATTCTTCGGCGGCAAGCACCTGCGTGATCGCGCGCAGCCGGTCGGGCCGCTCCGGATGGCCGGGCGGCGTCACATGCTCGAGATAGATCGGATGGGAATAAAGCCTCGTGACCATGCCCCGATATAGGCGCGACGGCTGCGTTTGGCCATGCGGAGCGCCGCCTTCTTCAACAGGGTTCGGGCCGGATTGCCGATGCCGGCGCCTCCGCCGCTCGCCAGAACGTCGGCGACGCCGATGCCCGAAACCGGCGACCGGTCGCAACACGATCAAGCGCCAGGGGCGCCATGCTGCCGAGCGCCTGTCCGATCCCTGAAATCCGACATCGCGGCCGCCTCCCGACGAATTGAATGGCGCGGGACTGCCCGTTGGCGACAATTGCCAGCCGAACCAGGGCTGCGGGCGTGGGCAAGCAGGGAGATGTCTCATGAAGATGGCAGCGATCGCCGGCGCCGCGTTGTGCTTTTTCGTCCACGGCGCTGCCGTGGCCGCCGAGCCCCCGCGTTCCGGTCATCCGGTTTTCGATCGCACCGTGCAGATCGTCGCCGACGGGTTCTACGATGCATCCGCGCTGGACCGCTTCTTTGCAGCGGCGCGGCGCGAAATCAACGATCCGGCCCGGCCGATCAACAAGGACAGCCCGGCGGCTGCGGTCGATCGCTCGATCGCCACGTTGCTTGCAACCCTCGGCGTCTCGCACACCGCCCGCTACACACCCGACAGCATCGACTATTTCGAGCTGGCGGATGTCTTCCGCTTCGCCATCCGCCGCAGCGCCGAGCGGCTGTTTCCGCCCGACGGCGACGCCCGCTACGCCGGCATCGGCGTGATCGTGAAGCCGGCGAACGGGCTCTGGTTCGTCACCGATGTCTATCACGGGTCGGCCGGCGACCGCGCCGGGATCGAGGTGGGCGACCAGATCATCACCATCGACGGCGCGAGCTATGACGAGATCGGCTCCTTCCGCGGCAAGGTCGGCAAGCCCGTCTCGGTGGCATTGCGCCGACACCCGGGCGACGCGCCGACAACCGTGCAGGTCAACGTCGAATCGATCCGGCCGCTGCCGGCTTTCGAACGTGCAATCGGCCAAAGCGCCCGCATCGTCGAGCGTGGCGGCAAGAAGATCGGCTACATCCGGCTGTGGACGCTCGCCGCACCCGATTCGATGGAGATCGTGGCGCGCGAGCTGGCGGTCGGGCGCCTCAAGGATGCCGACGGACTGGTGCTCGATCTAAGGGGGCGCTGGGGTGGCGGCCAGGCCGATGCGGCCGAGCTTTTCGTCGGCGACACGCCGCCCTTCCGGCTTATCCCGCGCAACGGCCAGGAGGTGCTGGCCAATGTGCGCTGGCGCCGGCCGCTGGTCGCGATCATCGACGAGGGCGCGCGCAGCGGGCTCGAGGTCTTCGCCTATGGGCTGAAGGCGAACGGCGTGCCGCTCATCGGAACGCGCACGGCCGGAGCGGTGCTTGCCGGCCGCGCCTTCCTGCTGCCGGACGACAGCATCCTCATCCTGGCGGTCAACGACGCCGTCATCGACGGTGACGTCCGGCTCGAAGGCCGCGGTGTCCAGCCCGATATCAGCGTCCCGTTCACGCTTCCCTTCGCGGCGGGCAGCGACCCGCAATTCGATGCGGCGATCGATGAGATGAGCCGCATGCTTGCCGGCGGGCGGGCAGCGCCCGGCTGATGCAGGCCTGCACGGCGCCAGCAAAGCGCGAGCCGTGCAGGCTCAGTGCTCGAAGCAGCTGTCGATGGCGATCTCGCGCCCGGCGATCCTGATGGTTTCCTCGTAGACGGCCAATGGCGCCCGCCGCGGGTAGATGCAGCAGAACTGCGTCGGCGGAAGCGCGCTTCGTGTGGTGATGGCAGCCAGTCGCCCGGGCCCATAGAGCCGGTGGATCATCTTCGGCGGTAGCACGGCGACGCCGAGCCCGGCGGCCGTCATCTCGATCATGCTGGCGAGGCTGCTGCAGCCATGCAGGCGCAGGCGCACTATGCCGGCCGCGGCAAACCATTCCTTGATCGTGCGGTGCAGGTGCGAGCCGCGCGAATGCGTGACGATCGGATGCGTCGCCAGCTCCTCCGGCGTCACCTCGCGGCCCGCCAGGCCGAGCTCGGGCGCGCACATCCAGGAGTTGGCGACATGGCCAAGCGGAACCTCGACGAAATCCGCGTTCGGCGCGCTTCCGACCAGGAAGCCGATGTCGAGATCGCCGTCAGCCAGCTTGCTCTGGATGTGGATGCTGAGATCGACCAGCAGCTCGACGTTGAGCCGCGGATATTGCCGCGAAAGCTCCGCGACCAGGCGCGGCAGCCAGGTCAGCGCAATCGTGTCGGCCGCACCGATGCGCAGCACGCCCGATATGCCGTCACCTGAGCGGCCCCTGCGAGTGAGCTCGTCGCCGAGCTCGACGAAACGTTCAGCGAGGTCGACGAAGTCGCGCCCCTCCGGCGTCAGGCTTATCGATCGGCCGGCGCGGGCAAAGAGCTGCACGCCGAGATGGGCCTCGAGCTCGCGGATGCGGTTGGAGATCGCCGGCTGCGTGGTGTTGAGCTGCATCGCCGCTGCCGAGAAGCTTTGCAGCCGCGCGACCCAATAGAAGGATTCGATCTGCCTGAGGGAAATTCCAGCGTGCATGCCCGGGGCGCTCCACTCATTCAGAATTCTTATCAAATAGCATAGAAACACACAATTCGACATGATGCTGCAGCGCCCATAAGGTCGTCCGAGGCTTCCATGGGAACGGATGCCGACAATCGAAGGGGAACCCTATGCTGGCACGCTTCATCGCCGTGCTCCTCGGAGCAGCCGTCTCGTTTTCGCTTGCTGCACCGGCGAGCGCGCAGACGATCCTGAAACTCAACGAATCCTCGGGCCCCGGAAGCCCGGAGGACATCGCGCTCAAATCCTTCAAGACCATGGTCGAGGAGCGCTCGAGCGGGCAGCTCGTCGTCCAGGTGCACCTGCTCGACGCGCTCGGCGGCCCCGACGTATCGCTGGAGAGCCTGATGACCGGCTCGCTCGACCTCTATTCGGGCGCGCTCGAATATTACGCCTCGATCGCCGGCGCCGAGATCAACGTGATCTCGCTGCCTTTCTTCGTCGGCACGCACGACAAGCTGCGCGCCTACCTGAAGAGCCCGGCCTTCCAGCCGGCCATCGACAAGCTGCTCGCCAACGGTATCCGGGTGCTTTCCACCGAGTGGAACGGCGATCGCGGCCCTTATCGCGTGCTGATGAGCTCGAAGGCGATCCAAGGCGTGGCCGATCTCGAGGGGCTGAAGGTCCGGATGTTCCCGAACGAGGTCTACCAGCGCTCGTGGAGCACGCTCGGGGCGCTGCCGATCCAACTCGCCTGGACGGAAACCTACCTGGGTATCCGCCAGGGCACGGTGAACGGCGTGACCGCGCCGCTGAGCATGGTGCGGGCGATGAAGTTTGCCGAGGTCGCCCCCTACATCGTCGAGATCAAGGAGTATCCGCAGACCTGGCCGATGACGATCAGCGAGCAGACCTGGCAAAAACTGTCGGCCGAGGAGCAGAAGATCCTGGTGGACGCCGCCAACGAAGCGGGCAAGGTATACGCCGAAACCACGCTGAAGAACGCTGCCGCCGACGTCGAGCAGATGATCGCGCAGAACAAGGCCGAGGTCGTCGCGATCGATCGCGCGGCGATGCGCGCCAAGCTGGAGCCGCTCTATGACCAGCTGGTCTCCGAAGGCGTCATCCCGGCCGCGCTGCGCGACGCCGTCAACGCGCTTGCCGACTGAGCCGCACTCCCGCCCCGGGCCGGCGCCGCGCGCCGGCTCGCAACTCTCCAGAGACCGAGGTTCGCCATGTCAGCGCAGGTGATGCGTCACCTCTGCGAGCGACTCAGCACACTCATCATGATCGTCTGTGTGCTGATCCTGTCGTCGCTCATCGCCATCAACGCGCTGGAGATCACGCTCCGGTCGTTCTTCAGCACCTCGCTGTCGTGGATATTCGAAACCAACACGCTGCTGGCGTCCTGGCTCTATTTTCTCGGCATCGCGATCATCTATCACAAGGGCAAGGATATCACGGTGACGGCCGTGCAGGAGCGGCTCCCTTCCTCGCTGCAGCGCCTCTACGGGCGTGCCATGCAGCTGATCACCGCCGCCGTCTACATCGGGTGCGCCTGGTACGCCTGGCGGCTGATCGAGCTGCAATGGCCGTTCCGCACGCCAGGCGTCGGCTATCCACGCGCCGCCTTCACGCTGCCGCTGCTGATCGGCCTCGCCGTCGTCGCGCTCGAATGCCTGCGCCGCGTGCTCGATCCGCAGGAGCCGGCGCCCGCCGCGAGCGCGCACGGAGACCTGGCATGATCTCGGCCCTGATGCTGCTCCTCTTCATCGCGCTCTTCGGCATCGGCATTCCGGTGTCGGCGAGCATGCTGCTCGCCGCAGCCGTGGCGATGCTCGTCTCCGGCCAGGACCTGATCAGCATACCCCAGCACATGGCGGCAAGCGTGCGCGGGCTGGAGCTGATGGCGATACCCTTCTTCATCCTGACCGCGCATCTGATGGACGAGCTCGGCATGACGCGGAAGATCATCGATTTCGCGCAAGCGGTGCTGGGCTGGATGCGCGGCGGGCTGGCGCATGCCAACGTGCTTGCCGGGGTCGTCTTCTCCGGCATTTCCGGCGCCGCCGTCGCCGATGCCGCCGCGCTCGGCTCGATCGCGATGAAGGAAATGCCGCGCGCCGGCTACGCCGCACCCTTCGCCGCCGCCACCGTCATGTCGGTCGCGACGCTGGGGCCGATCATCCCGCCGTCGATCATGATGGTCGTCTATGCCATCATGGCCGACGTCTCCATCGCCCGGCTGTTCCTCGCCGGCGTGGTGCCGGGCGTCGTCATCGCGGCCTCCATATCAGGCCTGATCGCCTTCTATGCCTATTTCCGGCTGACGCCGATGCCGGAGCCGCCGCCCTTCGAGATGCGGCGGGTGCTCAAGACCGCACGCGCGGCCCTGCTTGCCCTGTTCGCGCCGCTGGTGATCCTGCGCGGCATGTCCACCGGCTTCGTGACGCCGACCGAGGCGGGCGTGCTGGCGGCCGTCTATGCCGTCTTCGTCGGCGCGATCGAACGCACGCTGAGCTGGCGCGCCGTGCTCTCGGCGCTGCGCGAGACGGTCGAGAGCACCGCCCACATCCTGTTCCTGATCGCGGCGGCGGCCGCCCTCTCCTACGTGTTCGTGTCGCAAGGCACGGCCGCCGCGATCACGGACGCGTTCGCCCATGCCGACCTCGACGCCTTCTCCTTCCTGCTCATCACGACCGTGGCGCTGCTTCTGATCGGGCTCGCGATCGAGACGATGCCGGCCATGCTGATCTCGGTGCCGTTGCTGCTGCCCACCGCCAACGCGCTCGGCATCGATCCGGTGCATTTCGGCGTCGTCATCATCTTCAACCTGGTGATCGGCATGATCACGCCGCCGGTGGGGATCGGCCTCTTCATCCTTTCATCCATCTCAGGCATCCGCTTCGGCACGCTGGCCCGGGCGGCGCTGCCCTTCGTCGGCCTGCTGATCGCGGTGCTGCTGATCCTCACCTTCGTGCCGCAAATCACGCTGTGGCTGCCCGACCTGCTGCTGCCGGTTCCCTCCTGAGCCCACCCAAAGGCCCATCCATGAACGCGCCCAACCTCAAGGTTTCCGCCGATATTGGCGGGACGTTTACCGACATCGCCCTTTTTCTCCCGGACGGGCGGCTCGCGACCCGCAAAGTGCCTTCCACGCCGGCTGACTATAGCGTCGGCGTGGTCGACGGCATGCGCAGCCTGGTGGCCGAGCTCGGCCTGAAGCCGTCCGACTTCGCGCAGATCCATCACGGCTGCACGGTTGCCACCAATGCCATCCTCGAGCAGAAGGGCGCGCGCACGGCGCTGCTCACGACGCGCGGCTTCCGCGACGTGCTGGAGTTGCGCCGCATCCGTGTTCCGCGCCTCTACGATCCGCTCTACGTGAAGCCGGCGCCGCTGGCCGCGCGCAACCACCGCTACGAGATCACGGAGCGCATCGACGCGGAGGGTTCGGTCGTCGTGCCGCTCGACGAAAACGACGTGCTCGAGGCCATCGCGGCGATCGAGCGCGAGACGATCGAGGCGGTCGCCGTCTGCTTCCTGCATTCCTACAAGAACGCGGCGCACGAGCGGCGCGTCGGAGAATTGCTGCGGCAGGCCCTGCCCGGCCGTTTCATCACGCTTTCGGTGGACGTGCTGCCGGAGATACGCGAATACGAGCGCACCAGCACGGCGGTCATCAACGCCTACGTCGGGCCGCCGGTGGCAAAGTATGTGGGTCGCCTGCGCGAGGGACTGGACCGCGCCGGCTTCCGCGGCCAGTTGCTGGTGATGCAGTCGAGCGGCGGCACGCTCGATGCCAGGGCGGTGATGGACTTTCCCGCCCGCATCGTGGAATGCGGGCCGGCGGCCGGCGTCATCGGTGCGGCGCACGAGGCGGCGCAGAGCGGTTACGCCAACGTCATCACCTTCGACATGGGCGGCACCACGGCCAAGGCCTCGCTGATCGAGGACGGCCAGATCACCCGTACCGACGAGTACGAGGTCGGCGGCGGCATCTCGCTTTCTAGCCGCCTGCTCAAGGGCGGCGGCTATGCGCTGAAGCTGCCGGTCATCGACATCTCCGAGGTCGGCGCCGGCGGCGGCAGCATCATCCGCGTCGACAATGCCGGTGCCGTGAAGGTCGGCCCCGACAGCGCCGGGGCCGTGCCTGGCCCAGCCTGTTACGGCGCCGGCGGTACCCGCCCGACGGTGACGGACGCCAACATGGCGCTCGGTTATCTCAATGCCAAGGCGCTTGCCGGCGGCACGGTGCCGGTCGACATCGGCCTTGCACGCGCGGCCATCGATGAGCACGTCGCCGGCCTTCTCGGCATGAGCGTCGAGGAAGCCGCCTGGTCGGTCTACGTGATCGCGGCCGCCAACATGGTGCGCGCGGTGAAGGCGGTCTCGACTTATCGCGGACGCAATCCTTCCGACTTCGTGCTGATGGCGTTCGGCGGCAATGGCGGCATCTTTGCCGGAGAGCTGATGCGCCAGCTGCAGATCAGGCGCGCGATCGTGCCGCCCGCAGCCGGCGTGTTCAGCGCGGTCGGCCTTTGCGTGGGCGAAGTGCAGTTCAGCCAGTCACGCGCCTATCTGAAGCGCATGCGCGAGGTCGACTGCGCTGAGCTCGGCCGCGTTCTCGATAGCCTCGAGGCCAACGTGCTCGAACGGCTCGGCAGCGGACATGGCGACACGACCCGGCGACGCAGCGCGGCGGTCCGTTATGTAGGCCAGGCCTTCGAGCTCACCGTCATCCTGCCCGACGGGCCGCTCGACGCGATGGCGCTGAAACAGCTTTCGGCGCGTTTCGAAGCGGAGCACGAACGGACCTACGGTCTGCGCCTCGACGGCTTCGATACGGAGGTGGTGGCGCTCGACGTTTCCGTCTCGGTCGAAGGCAGCCCGCTTCCCGATCCCGCGGCGACCATTGCCGCCGGCCGCCGGCTCGGAATAAGACGAGCCTATTTCGGACCGGAAGCCGGCTGGATCGAGACGCCGGTCATGGAGCGCGGCCAGCTCAGCCGCGATCCGCTGCCCGGTCCGCTGATCGTCGAGGAATACGAAGGCACGAGCTTGGTGCCGCCCGGCGCCCGCGCCACCCTCGACGGGCGCGGAAATCTCGTGATCGACCTCGATGCGCAGTGAGCCGACATGACACGTGAAGACACCATCTCGCCCTTCATGCTCGAAGTGATGAAGAGCGCGTTCGAGACCATCGCCGACGAGCTGGCGATCATCATCATGCGCACGGCCTGCTCCAGCATCGTGCGCGACGCGATCGACTATTCCACGGCGATCTGCGACCGCAACGGCTTCACGCTGGCGCAGGGCGCCACCACGCCACTCCACCTCGGCAGCTTCTACGACGCGATGAGCAACCTGATTGCCGTGGAGGCCGGCAACATCGACGAGGGCGACATCTTCGTCTTCAACGATCCGTATCTCGCCGGCGGCCAGCATCTGCCCGACATCTATGTGATCAAGCCGATCTTCATCGACGGCGCGATCGAGGGCTGGGCGACGACCGTCGCGCACCAGAACGATGTCGGCGGCATCGTGCCGGGCAGCAACTCGATCGGCTCCACCGAGATATTCCAGGAGGGGTTGCGGCTGCCGATCCTGAAACTGGTGCAGGCCGGCATCGACAATGCCTCGGTCTGGAAGATCATCGCTGCCAACGTGCGCGTGCCGGACATCGTCACCGGCGACATCAAGGCGCAGGTCGCCGCCTGCCACGTCGGCGAGCGCGAGTTCCGCAAGCTGTTTGCCCGCCTCGGCGCATCGAGGTTCCGGCTGTGCTGCGATGCGATCCACGATTATGCGGAACGGCTGACCCGCTCCGAAATCGCCCGCATCGCCGACGGCACCTACCGCTTCCGCAACCACATTGACGGGATCGGCGAGGATCCGGCGCCGATCCCCTTCTGCGTGAAGCTGACGATTGCCGGCGACGAGGTCGAGGTCGACTGGACCGGAACCTCGCCGGAAGTGCGCGCCGGCATCAATGCGCCGGTGCCCTTCACCAAGGCGGCGGTCTACGCCGCGATCCGCTCCGTGCTGTCGCAGGACATCCCTAACGCGCAGGGCTTTACGCGCCCGATCAGGATCGTCGCGCCGGAGGGCAGCATCGTCAATCCGCGCGCGCCCGCGGCCTGCGGTGCGCGCGGCATCACAGGCTTTCGCATGGTCGACTGCCTGATGGGCGCGCTGGCCGAAGCGGTTCCCGACAAGGTCGCCGCCGACGGCAGCGGCGGCTCGACCATCCCGGCAATCGGCGGCGTCCACAAAGGCGCCCCCTATGTCTTCGTCGAAACCATGATGGGGGCCTGGGGCGGCACGGCCGGGCATGACGGGCAGGACGGCGTGGCGCATCTCGGCGCCAACCAATCCAACATCCCCATCGAGGTGATCGAGACGAGCTATCCGCTGCGCGTCGAGCGCTATGGCTATCTTGCCGACAGCGGCGGACCAGGCCGCCATCCGGGTGGTCTGGCGATCGAGCGCGTCTTCCGCTTCCTCGGCGAGGAAGCACTGCTGACCATCCGCTCCGACAAGCGGCGGTTCCGCCCATATGGGCTGTTCGGCGGCGGCGAGGGCAGCGGCTCGCTGAACGTCATCAATCCCGGCAGCGACGACGAAATCGTGCTGCCCGTGCTGCTGACAAAATCCTTCGCGCTGAAGCAGGGAGACGTCTATCGCCACGTTCTGGCCAGCGGCGGCGGCTACGGCCACCCGTTCGAGCGGAGTCCGGAGGATGTACTTCGCGACGTCGTGCTGGGGCGCGTGACGGTGGCGGGAGCGCGCCGCGACTACGGCGTGGTGATCGTCGATCGCGACGGCATCTTCGCGGTCGACAGCCGCGCCTCGCTCGCCGTCCGCAACGGCGCAGAAGCAGCGGCATGAGACCGCCGGTCCTGATCCGCGGCGGTGAGATCCATGACGGCCACGGCAGCGAGCCGTTCATCGGCGACGTGCTGATCGCCGGCGACAGCGTGGCGGCCACCGGCGCGCTCAAGGCGCCTGACGATGCCGTGCTGATCGAGGCCGCGGGATCGATCGTCGCCCCCGGCTTCATCGACGTCCACAGCCACTCCGACTACACGCTGCTGGTCGATCCGCGCGCGGTGAGCTCGGTCCTGCAGGGCGTCACGTCCGAGATCGTCGGCAATTGCGGGCACGGCTGCGCGCCCTTCCTCAACCGCAGGCTGGGATCGATCGCCGTCTACGGTCCGATCGGCGCGCACGAGCCGCCGCCGGCAAGCCTCGCCGCCTATTTCGAGGCGCTGGGGACGCGCCGGCCCGCGGTCAACGTCATGTCCCTGGTGCCGAACGGCCAGTTGCGTCTCGGCTGCGTCGGGCTGGAGGCGCGCCCTGCTGAGAGAGCGGAACTGGAGGCGATGCAGCGGCTGCTCGCGGCAGGCATGGACGAGGGCGGCGTCGGCCTTTCGACCGGGCTCGAATACGCGCAGGAGGCCGGCGCAACCGAAGAGGAACTCGTCGCGCTGGCGAAGGTCGCGGCACGGCGTGGCGGGCTGTACGCAACCCACACCCGCGATCGCGACGAGAACGCGCTGGAGGCGGTGGTCGAGGCGATCAGGATCGCGGAGCGGGCCGAGCTACCGCTGCAGGTTTCGCACATCACGCCGCGCAGCGGCATGGCGGCAATCGAGTCCTGCATCGAGGCGGTGCTCGCGGCGCGCCGGCGCGGCAACCCGGTCGAGTTCGACATGCACACGCGCACTTTCGGGTTCACGCATCTGAAGAACCTCGTGCCCGCCCCGGCCCTCGAAGGCGATGCCGACGCAATCCGGGCTCGCCTCGCCGACGCCGGCGTGCGCGCCGAATTGAAGACCCACCGGAACCTGATCACGAAATGCGGCTGGCACAACGTCGCGCTGGCGCGCTCGCGCAGCCGGGCTCAGTTCGCCGGCATGAGCTTCGCCGAGATAGGCGCAGCCCTCGGCTGCGACCCGCACGACGCCGCGCTCGACATGCTGGCGGCCGAGGCCGACAGCCTGCTTTATCCCATGGTGATCCTGAAGACCTACACGGAAGAGCAGCTCCTGCGCACCTACAAGGCCGAACGCTGCATGATCGGTTCGGATGCGACGGCGCTGGCCCCCGAGGGCCCGCTCGCCGATGAGACTTTCTACGGCGCCTATGGCTGGGCATCCTGGTTCTGGCGTCGCGTCGTGCGCGAGACCGGCACATTGTCGCGGCCCGAGGCGATCCATCGACTGACCGGGCTGCCGGCCGCGGTGTTCGGGCTTTCCGGCCGCGGGCACCTGGCGCCGGGCAACAAGGCCGATATCGTCGTGTTCGATCCCGACACCTTCACCGATCACGCCACGCTTGCGCAGCCCAATCTGCCTGCGACGGGCGTCCGGCACCTCTTCGTCAACGGCGTCCACACGATCGACGGCGGCAGGCTCACCGGCGCCCGTGGAGGCGTCGCGCTGACACGGCCGGCACGAAAGTCATGACGCCTGCAGCCCTTCAAGCAGCGCCTTGAACGCTTCCACCGCCTTCTTCGAGGTCGCCTCAGGATCGTCGGAATTGGCGATCCATTGCGCGGCGTAGACGGATGCGCCGCTCACCATGCGCGCGGCGGCTTCCGCGTCGATATCGGCGACGACGCCCTCTTGCTTGAGCGCCGTGAGGCTCCGCTTCATCGAGGAGATGCAGGCATTGGCGTTCGGCCATCGCGCGGGATCGCCGAGCACGGCCGGCCCGTCGCGCAGCATGATGCGCTGGATCTCGGGCTCGAGCGCCATCTCGATGTAGGCGACGGACTCGTCGACAAAACCCTGCCAGCGGTTCGGCGCCTTCGCCGAGACCACGCAAATCCGCTCGTTCATCTCGGCGTCGATCTCCGCGACAACGGCTTCGAACAGGCCCTTCTTGTCGCCAAAATGGTGATAGAGCGCGCCGCGGGTCAGGCCGGCTGCAGCCGTGAAATCATCCATCGACGCATCGGCATAGCCGATCGTGCCGAAAGCCTTACGCGCCGCGGCAATGAGCTTGGCGCGGGTTTCGGCGATCATTTCCTTGCGCGGGCGATGTGCGGTCACTACCATTTTTGTCTGCACCAATTGATTTTATCTGCACCAATTGACATACGTCTCGTATGCCAATTGACATACGCTGCGTATGTTCTTACCTGCTATTTGCATACGACGCGTATGTAAGTGGCCAGGGCAGAAAAAGCGAGAGTTTTCGTGATGACCAACCCCTATTTCGAGATTTTCCGAGCTCCAGGCACGAAGGGTTTTGCCGCCGCCGGATTCGTGGCGCGCCTGCCGATCGCCATGGCGACCATCGGAACGGTGGCAATGCTGTCGCAGACGCATGGCGAATACTGGCTGGCGGGTGCCGTGTCCGCGACCTTCGCGCTCACCAACGCTTTCGTCGCCCCACAAATCTCGCGCATCGTGGACAGGATAGGGCAGGCGAAGGTGATGGTTCCGACCACGCTGCTGTCGGTCGTCGCCTTCGCGCTGCTGCTCGTCGCGACAAACCAGCACTGGCCGGTCTGGATGCTGTTCGTTTTTGCGCTGCTGGCTGCCGCCATGCCGAGCGTGCCGGCGATGGTGCGGGCGCGTTGGACCGAGATCTACCGCGGCAAGCCCCAGCTCAATACGGCGTTCGCATTCGAATCCGTGGCCGATGAGCTTGTCTACATTGCGGGCGCGTCGCTGTCCGTGGGCTTGAGCGTCGCGCTTTTCCCTGAAGCCGGCGTGCTTGCCTCGACCCTGTTCCTCGCCGTCGGCTCGCTCGCCTTTTTGCTGCAGCGCTCGACCGAACCGAAGGTGCAGCCGCTTGCGGCGAGCGATCGCGGCGGCTCGGCCATAACGCTGAGGCCGGTGCAGATCATCACCTTCGCGCTGATCTTCATCGGCGCCATTTTCGGCACCGCCGAGGTGACCGTGATCGCGGTGACCGAAGAGCTTGGCCAGCCGGGCGCGGCGAGCCTGGTGCTCGGCGTCTATGCGGTCGGCTCCTTCGTCGTCGGGCTCATCCTCGGTGCGCTCAATCTAAGCGTACCGCTCGCGCGGCAGTTCGCGGTGGCCGTGGCCTTCACCGCCGTCACCACGCTTCCCCTGCTCACGGTCGGCAGCGTGCCGGCTCTGGCGATCGCGCTTTTCGCCAGCGGCCTGGCGATCTCGCCCACCTTCATCACCGCCTTCGGCCTGATCGAGCGGCTGGTGCCTGCCGCGAAGCTGACCGAAGGCATCACCTGGGTGATGACCGGTATCGGCATCGGCATGGCGCTCGGCTCCGCCGCCTCAGGCTGGGTCATTGACGAATTTGGCGCCGGGAGCGGCTTCTGGGTGTCGGTGGTTTCCGGCGCGATCGCGCTGACGACGGCGCTGGCCGGCCAGCGGGTGCTGCTCGCCCCGGCCATGCCGCGCATCGCCATGCCGGCAACCGAACCGGTGCCTGCCGAATAGTCCCGGTGGGTACGGGCTGAACCGGCCGGCTCGCCTCGCCGGCCGGTTCAGGATTCCTGGGGGTCAGCGTATTTCCGTCCTGGCGATGCGGATGCCAAAACCTTCAAGGCCGACATAGTGGCGTTCGCGCGAGGCGATCAGGATGATCGAAGTGATGCCGAGATCTTTCAGGATCTGTGCCCCGAGCCCGATTTCGCGCCACTCGTTTTCGCGATTGCGGGCCTCGTCGTGCTCCTCGGCCTGCCCGCCGCGATTGCGTGCCTGGTGGCCGACACCGACCGAGCCTTCGCGCAGGTAGACGATCACGCCGCGCCGCTGCTCGCCCATCATGCGCATGATCGCGTCGAGCCGCTGGCCGGTGCCGAAGACGTCGGAGACGACATTTTCCGGATGCAGCCGCACCGGCACATCGACGCCGTCGCGGATGTCGCCGAAGACGACCGCCAGATGCTGCATCGGGTCCCAGGGCAGGGTGTAGGTGAAGGCCTTGGCCTTGCCGCCGGGCGTGTCGACGTCGAAACACTCGACCCGGTCGACCAGCGTCTCCTGCCGCTGCCGGTAGGCGATCAAATCGGCGACGGAAACCTGCTTCAGCCCATGCTGTTCGGCGAAAGCCTGCACCTGCGGTCCGCGCTTCACCGAACCGTCGTCGTTGACGAGTTCACAGATGACGCCGACCGGCGGCAGGCCGGCGAGCTTGCAAAGGTCGACGGCGGCTTCGGTGTGGCCGGACCGCATGAGCACGCCGCCCTCGCGCGCGATCAGCGGAAAGATGTGGCCGGGGCGCACGAAATCCGACGCGCCGGCATTGCCGTTGGCGAGGTTGCGAACAGTCAGCGTGCGGTCGTCGGCGGAGATGCCGGTGGTGGTGCCGTGCTTGAAATCGACGCTGACGGTGAAAGCGGTCGAGTGCGGCGCATCATTGTCGGCGACCATCGGCGCGAGGTTGAACCGCTTGGCGTCCTCGCGAGTCATCGGAGCACAGACGATGCCCGAGGTGTGGCGCACGATGAACGCCATCTTCTCCGGCGTGCAATGCACCGCTGCGACGATCAGATCGCCTTCGTTCTCGCGTCCGTCGTCGTCCATGACGACAACGATCTCGCCGCGCTCAAAGGCGCGCAACGCTTCGGCGACTTTCTGCTGATCGTACATGGGGCTCGCTTCGCTCGCTGATTAGGGCAGTATGGCAGTAAGGCAGCAGGGCAATAGGGGAAGGGCGGGCGGCGCGAAAGGGACCGTCGGCATGTTTTGGTGGTCCACCTACTGCCTTACTGCCCTACTGCCCTCCAACTTGCCCTCGATGCCGCAGATAATGATCGGCGATGGCGCAGGCAACCATGGCCTCGCCGACCGGAACGGCGCGGATGCCGACACACGGATCGTGACGGCCCTTGGTGACGATCTCGATCTCGCGGCCCTGCCGGTCGATCGAGCGGCGCGGGCTGAGGATCGAGGAGGTCGGCTTCACCGCAAAGCGGGCGACCACCGGCTGCCCGGTGGAGATGCCGCCCAGAATGCCGCCGGCGTGGTTGGAGAGGAATTGCGGGCGGCCGTCATTGCCCATGCGCATCTCGTCGGCATTTTCCTCGCCGCGAATGCGCGCAGCCTCGAAACCATTGCCGATCTCGACGCCCTTCACAGCGTTGATCGACATCAGATGGCTGGCGATATCCTGGTCGAGCTTGCCGTAGATCGGCGCGCCGAGGCCGGCCGGCACGCCCTCGGCGACGATCTCGACCACCGCGCCGACGGAAGAGCCCGCCTTGCGGATGGCGTCGAGATATTCGGCAAAGACGGCGACGGATTCGCGGTCGGGCGTGAAGAACGGGTTCTCGCCGTCCGAGACGAAATCCCAGTCCCAGCGGCTGCGCTCGATCGCCTTCTCGCCCATCGAAACCAGCGCCCCGCGCACGACGAGCCCCGGCACGACCAGCCGCGCCAGCGCCCCGGCGGCGACGCGCGCCGCGGTCTCGCGCGCCGACGAGCGGCCGCCGCCGCGATGGTCGCGGATGCCGTATTTGGCTTCGTAGGTGTAGTCGGCATGGCCCGGCCGGTACTGCTCGGCGATGTCGCCATAGTCCTTCGAGCGCTGGTCGACATTCTCGATCAGCATCGAAACAGGTGTGCCGGTCGTCACCAGCGTGCCGCCCTCCTCCATCACGCCGGACAGGATCTTCACCTCGTCGGGCTCGCGCCGCTGGGTCACGAAGCGCGATTGCCCCGGCCTGCGCCGATCGAGCTGGTCCTGGATGTCGGTGAGCGTGAAACGAATGCCGGGCGGGCATCCATCGACAACGCAGCCGAGCGCCGGGCCATGGCTTTCGCCCCAGGTCGTGACCCGGAAAAGATGGCCGAAAGTGTTGTGCGACATCGTCTTGGTGCCCGGCGAAACTCTCGCGGCGCGTTCTATTGGCGTTTATCCGCACGGTCAAACGGGGTAGATCGCGCTGCTCCACACTTGTGTTGACTTCCACATTTCTGTGGATAATTCTAGACTTCGATGAATGCCCAAGAGTTGAAGAGGTGGCTGGCAGCACAAGGTTGCACCTTCGAGACTAAGAAGGGCGGCTGCGGCCACATCATCGTCAGGTACAAGGGGCGCAAGACCGAACTTCCCATGCATGGTTCCCGCAAGGAACTGGGTACCGGTCTGGTCAACGCGATCAAGAAGCAGCTTGGATTGAGGTAATGGTCGGCTATTGGATCACACTGGAACCTGACGACAACGACACGCTGCTTGTCCGCTGCCCTCAGCTTCCGATCGTCGTGACCTATGGCGAGGACGAGGAAGCAGCTTCCCGCCATGCTCTCGATGCGATCGAAACGGCGCTCGCGTCCATGATCGCTGACGGCGAAGACATTCCGCGCGAGGCTGGCAAAGGCGATCTCTTCGTGCCGCTTTCGCTGCAGGCAGCCCTGAAGCTCAGTCTCTACTGGGCGATTCGCGATGCTGGCATCAGCCGCGCCGAACTGGCGCGGCGACTGGGCTGGAACCGCGAGTCGGTCGACCGGCTGTTCCGCCTGGCGCATGGCTCACGCATCGCGCAGATCGAGGCAGCCTTTGCCGCCCTCGGACGCACGCTCGATGTCCGCATAGGCAAGGCAGCCTAGACCAAATCGATCTCGGGGCGTCTAGGCATTTGCCGCCACTGAATATATGCATTGTTATATAACTTGTTATGTAGTAAGCCGATGGGATGGTCGAAGACGTCGTTCGTGAACTCGGTTTCCTGACCCTCGGCAGCCGCTTTCGCCGCATCGGCGAGAGGCTGCAGTCGGACGTGCAGCGGCTGCTCGACGAGTTGGGGATCGAGGTCCAATCGAGCCACTTTCCGACGCTTGCGGCGATCGACAGGCTGGGGCCGTTGACCATCGGCGAAATCGCCGCGGCGATCGGCATCACCCAGCCCGGCGCAACCCGCATCGTTGCCCAACTCGCAAAAGCGCGTCTCGTGAAGGTGCAGCCGTCGCGCCAAGACCAGCGCCGCAGGCTCGCAAGCCTGAGCACCAAGGGGCAGCACCTGGTTGACAGCTCGAAGCACGATCTCTGGCCCCAGATCGACAACGCGGTGGCGGCCATATGCGGGGAGCTGCGAGGGCCGCTCCTCGAGCAGTTGGCCGCAATCGAGAAAGGCCTCGAGGCGACGCCTCTCCACCGTCGGGTCATCAACGATCAGAGTTACTCCGATGCAACGGCACCCGCTTGACCGTCCGATCTGGAGCGCGCTCGTTTCGCGCCACGCGCCGCTCGCGCAGGGCGACAGCCTGGCGCGGCGCTACGCGTCGCCAATGACGCCGTTTGCTGCGGCACGCGACGACAGCGCTGAAAGCCTGCAGGCGTTTGCCGATCTGGCGCGCGAAGGCGAAGGCCTTTTGCTGCTGCAGGCCGACCCGATCGTCGTGCCCCAGGGCATGGTCGCGACAATGACCGCAGCGGCTGTTCAGTTCGTAGCCGAACAGCCTTCGGTGGCGGACGAAGACGACCGTATCGGGCAGCTCTCCGAAGCCGACATACCGGAGATGCAGGCGCTCGCGGAACTCACCAGACCCGGCCCGTTCTCGCCGCGAGCGCTCAGCCTCGGCGATTTCTGGGGCATCAGGGGGAATGGACAACTCATGGCGATGGCCGGCGAGCGCATGAAGCTCGACGGCCTTACCGAAATCAGCGGTGTCTGCGTGCATCCCGATGTGCGCGGCCGCGGCTACGGCAAGCTGCTGTCGATGTACGTTGCGGGCCGCATTCTGGCGCGCGGCGAGACGCCATTCCTCCACGCCTACACGACGAACGCCGCGGCAATTTCGCTCTACCGGTCGATTGGCTTTGCCCTGCGCTCAGCAATGAACGTCGCGATCCTGCAACGCGGCTGACTGGTGCCGCCGCGTCAAGCCCGGCGACTTAGGCCCGGCGACTTAGGTTTGACACATTCGCGGTGTTTCTGCACTGTTCGAGGCAATCAACAAAATTCGCTTACGCGGGGAAAACTCATGAGGCTGAGAATGCGCACCCTTCTTGCCGCCCTGACTGCAATGCTCATCGCTTCAGGCGCTGCCCTTGCTGCCGAAGCCGAAGGCCAGATCACCGCGATCGACAAGGAAAACTCGGTCATCACGCTCGACAACGGCAAGTCCTACAAATTGCCCGGCGAGTTCGACGTGGAGAGCCTCAAGGAAGGCATGGAGATCCTGCTCGCCTACGACACGGTCGGCGGCGAGAACCTGATCACCGACATGGAAGTTTCCGAGTAGCTCTCGGGGGCGGGCGTCTCGCCCGCCGCTCCGGTTGCGGCTAGATGCCGGCGCTATCAAGCCACTCCAGCCTGCCATTCTCGAGCTTCAGCACGCGGTCCTGCGGTATCTCCAGGGCCGCGGCTTTGCTTTTGGGCATGTCTTCGAACATCACGAAAACGACGCGGACGATGCCGCCATGCGTGACGCAGACCGTCGGCGCAGCGAGCGCTTCGATCCAGGGCTTCGCGCGCTCGAGCAGCTTCTCATAGCTTTCGGCCTGCTCGCCCGGCGGCAGGAAATTCCACTTGTCGCGATCGCGGCGCCCGACCGAGCCCGGCTCGCGCCCTTCGATCTCGGCAAATGTCGAGCCTTCCCAGCCGCCATAATGCAGTTCCATCAAACGTGCGTCGGTGCGGTAGCCGGAGGGCTGAAGGCCGATTGCCGCGCGCACCCGTTCCATCGTCTCGCGCGTGCGCCTGAGCGGGCTGGCGACGAAATCGAAATCGGCCGGGTCCGGAATGAGCTGCTTGAGCAAGGCACCGTTGCGGCTTGCTTGCCCGCGCCCGCGATCATTCAAGTCGGTGTCGGTCTGGCCCTGCAGCCTGCCCTCGGCGTTCCAGTCGGTCTGGCCGTGCCGCACGAAATAGACCAGAGGCAAGTTCAGCACATTCCACTCCCGGCCGGCCGGCGAAGCCCGCCCGTCCGTTCATGAAAAATGAAGTCTCAGTCGTTGCCGACGACGGAAATGTCCGGCGCGTCCACGGCCTTCATGCCGACGACGTGGTAGCCGGAATCGACGTGGTGCACCTCACCCGTCACCGCGCGCGACAGGTCGGAGAGGAAATAGAGGCCGGCGGAACCGACCTCCTCGATGGTGACGACGCGCTTCAACGGCGAATTGTATTCGTTCCACTTCAGAATGTAGCGGAAGTCGCCGATGCCGGACGCGGCAAGCGTCTTGATCGGACCGGCCGATATGGCGTTGACGCGGATGTTGTTGCGGCCGAGGTCGACCGCGAGATAACGCACGGACGCCTCGAGCGCTGCCTTGGCGACACCCATGACGTTGTAGTGCGGCATCACCTTCTCGGCACCGTAATAGGTGAGCGTGAGCATGGAGCCGCCATCGGTCATCAGCTTCTCGGCGCGTTTCGCCACCGCCGTGAAGGAATAGACCGAGATGTCCATCGTCCGGGTGAAATTATCGCGCGTCGTCTCGACGTAGCGGCCGTCGAGCTCGTCCTTGTCGGAGAAGGCGATCGCATGCACGACGAAGTCGATCTTGCCCCATTTGGCGCCGACATTCTCGAACACGGCGTCGAGGCTTGCCATGTCGGTGACGTCACAATGGCCGGCGAGGTGGGCGCCCAGTTCGGCGGCCAGCGGCTCGACCCGCTTCTTGAAAGCATCGCCCTGGTACGTCAGCGCGATCTCCGCGCCCTGGTCGGCGCAGGCCTTGGCAATCCCCCATGCGATGGAACGGTTGTTGGCGACGCCCAGAATGAGGCCGCGCTTGCCGGCCATGAGCCCGTTTCCACCCGCCATCGCGGCACTACCCCTCTGCTGCCAAGTATGCCGATGCCTATCGCATAGGCACCGGGCGCCTTCAAGCGCGGAAAACCCGGGAGAAGACGGAAGGTGAGGACGGTCGATTACTGCCGGTGCTTCTTCGCCCAGGCTTCAAGCTCGCCGTCGCCTTCCGGCAGCATGATGCGGACATGTGCGTAAAGATCGCCATGCCCACCGCCCTTCAGCGGCAGCCCGCGACCCTTGATGCGCAGCACCTTGTCGGAGCTCGACCCTGCCGGGACATTGACGGCGAGCCGCCCGGTCGGCGTTTCGACCGGAACCTTCATGCCGAGAATGGCATCGGCAAGCGGCACGTCGACATCGGCGTGCAGATCGCGGCCCTCGACACGGTAGCGCGAATGCGCGCGGATGCGGATCTTCACCAGCGCATCGCCGGGCTGGGCGTGCGCGAACGGCCCGGCCTCGCCCTGGCCCTTGAGGCGGATCACCTGTCCGTCCTCGACATAGTCGGGCAGCTTGACCGCGATCTTGCGGCCGTCGGGAAAAGCCGCGGTGACGCGTGCGCCGGTCGCCGCTTCCTCGACCGAGATGTCGAGCGAGACGTTGACGTCATGGCCCGCAGGAGCGCCGCGCTGCTGAGCCCCGCCGCGCGCCTGCGAAAAGGCCGAGCCGAAAATCTCGGAGAAAAGGTCGTCGCCGAGCGGACCGCCGGAGCCCATGCCGCCGGGGCCGCCGCTGCGGAACTCCCAGCGCATGCCGCCCTGCCCCGGCCCCTGGCCCTGGCGGAAGCCGCCGAACGGCCCCCCGGGGCCGGCTTCGAAGCCGGCGAATTTCGGCTTGCCCTCCGCATCGATCTCGCCGCGGTCGAACGCTCCACGCTTCCCGGAATCGCCGAGAATCTCGTAGGCCTGATTGAGGGCGGCAAAACGCTCCTTCGCCTTCGGATCACCCTGGTTCTGGTCCGGGTGATGCTTCTTGGCGAGCTTGCGGTAGGCCGCCTTTATGTCCTTGTCCTGGGCGCCCTTGCTGACACCCAGGACCTCGTACGGATCACGCATCGTGTCTCGTTGCCGGGTAGGTGGAATGTGCTCGGCAGATTATATGCGTCTGGCTAGGAACAAATTCCAGACTTGCGCGAGCCGTGCAGCCTAGTTTTCCTCGAACTTCAGCATTCGCCACGCCCCGTCGGTCGCCCGGCAGGTCTCACCGGCATAAAGATTGACCCCGTCATAGCTTTCGCGCGAGGCCTCGAAGCTGCGGCAAAGCTGGCCCTTGCGCTTGTACTCCGACAGCGCCGTGATGGCGCCGCGCGCGCCGCTGTCGGTGTTGGCCCAGGAGATGCCGGTGTCGGGCAATGCCTCAAGGTCCGCCGAGGAGACGGCGTTGCGGATCGTCGCCTCGTCGGAAGTCTTCAGCGGATCGGAAGCGGTCGCGGGGTCGGCTGGAATGGCGGCGGTGGTGATCGTGTCGTCGACGGCCGCTGCGAGATCGGCGGTCTTTGAAACGCAGGCAGCGAGCAGGCTAGCGGCGACGACCAGCGCAATCGTATGCGCGCAAATGCGGAGGCCCGGCCATGCAACGCGGCCGCACGCTTGCGCTTGACGCGACAATCGGCAATCTCCAGTCACACACCCCACGAACGATAATTATGAGCAGGGCCGCGTTAAAAATGGGTGACTTCACCGAAGCAGAAGAACCTCTGGACCTGTTTGCGGCCTGGCTCGCCGATGCCGAACAGAGCGAGCCGAACGATCCGAATGCGGTGGCGCTCGCAAGCGTCGACGAGGCCGGACTGCCCAATGTCCGCATGGTGCTGCTCAAGGGTTTCGACGCGCGCGGCTTCGTCTTCTACACCAACTTCGAAAGCGCCAAAGGCCGCGAGGTGCTCGGCGCCATGAAGGCGGCGATGTGCTTCCACTGGAAATCGCTGAGGCGGCAGGTGCGCCTGCGCGGGCCGGTGGAGGTGGTAAGCGACGCCGAGGCCGACGCCTACTACCAGAGCCGGCCGCGCGGCAGCCGCATCGGCGCCTGGGCGTCAAAACAGTCGCGGCCGCTGGAGAGCCGCTTTGCGCTGGAGAAAGCAGCCGCCGAATACACGGCGCGCTACGCGATCGGCGAAATCCCGCGCCCGCCTTACTGGTCGGGCTTTCGCATTATGCCCGAAACGATCGAGTTCTGGCACGACCGCCCCTTCCGGCTGCATGACCGGGTGCAGTTCCGCAGGGTTGCGCGCGGGTGGGAGAAGGTACGGTTATATCCGTAGCGACGAGCGGTCTTCTCCCCGTCTACGGGAAAAAGATGCCGCTCTTCGACAGGCTCAGCAGGCAGATGAAGGGCAGCGCCGAGTTCTGCGATGTCGGCGCTGCCCCTCATCCGACCCTTCGGGCCACCTTCTCCCCGTGAACGGGGAGAAGGAAGAGTCACTTCTTTCTCGACATGAAGGCGATGAACGCCGCCTTTGCCTCATCCGACTTGAGCCGTGCGCGAAAATGCTCGCCCTCGACACGGATGCGCCCGACCAGCGCGTCGCGATCTCCCAGCATCAGATCGCGCGCGATCTTCAGGGCCTCCGGCGGCTTGGCGGCGATCGCTTCCGCGGCGGTCATCACGATCTTCTCGAGATCGTCCTCCGGCACCACCTCGTAGATCAGGCCGGCCGCCTTCGCCCGTTCGGCCGAAAAGCCGGTGCCGAGCGCCAGCAGCGCGAAAGCCTGCTGGCGGCCGAGCAGTGCAGGGCCGAGCAGGCTGGAACCGGCTTCGGGCACCAGCCCGAGGTCGATGAAAGGCGTGCGGAACTCGGTGCGCGGCGTCGCGAAGGTCAGGTCGCAGTGGAAGTTGATCGTCGTGCCGACCCCGACCGCGATGCCGTCGACGCCCGAGATCAGCGGCTTGTCCGTGCGGGCGATGGCGGTCAGGAAATCATAGACTTCGGAGCCGCCGTCGGCGCCGGTCGCCACCGCCATGAAGTCATTCAAGTCGTTGCCCGCGGAGAAGGCGCCGGGCACCCCGAGGATGACGTTGACCCTCAGGGTCGCGTCGGCATCGCCGACGGCAATCGCCGACGCCATGGCGCCGTACATGGCGCGCGTGATCGCGTTCTTCTTGTCCGGACGGTTCATGCGGATCGTCTGGATCGGACCGAACCGCTCGACGACGATGTGCTCGCTCATATGCGCTCCTTCCGTTCAGGCCGCGAACAAGGCGGCAGCAGCCGCCTTCAGGCTCGCTGCGCCGTCGAGGCAGGTGACCTTCAGCGCCGCCGTCTCCGGCAGATGGTTCTCGGCGAAGAAGCGGCAGATCGGCGTGTGCGCGCCGCTGCCGTCGGCCAATGCCGCACGCGCCAGATAGGCCGCCCCCGCCGTCGTGGCGAAAAGCCTGAGATAGGGCGTGGCAGCCGCCAGCGCGTCGTCGTTGCGGCCTTCGGCGAGCAGGGACTGGAGCACCGTGGTGACGTCCTTCAGATCGGCGCAGGCGCGTTTCAGCTCGTCGGCAGTGCGGCCGAAACCGTCGCGGTTCGAGCGCCGGACCGCTTCCGCGATGGCGGCCAGCTCGCCGACATAACCGTGCACATGCCTGCCGCCGTCGAGCGGCAGCTTGCGCGTGACGAGATCGATCGCCTGGATGCCGTTGGTGCCTTCATAGATCGGTGCGATGCGGGAATCGCGCAGCAGCGCCGCCGCACCCGTCTCCTCGATGAAGCCCATGCCGCCATGCACCTGCACCCCCATCGAGGCGACCTCCACCCCGATGTCGGTCGGAAACGCTTTTGCCAGCGGCGTGAGCAGGTTGGCGCGGTCCTGCCAATGGCGCGCCGTGTCGCCCTCGCAGGCGCGGCCCATGTCGAGCGCATGGGCGCAGGCGTAGCAGAGCGCGCGCGCCGCGCGGGCAAGCGCCTGCATGGAAACGAGCGTGCGCTGCACGTCGGGATGGTGCACGATCGGCGCCATTCCTCCGGATAAATAAGACGGCGCCTTGCCCTGCTTGCGCTCCTGGGCGTAGGCGAGCGCCTTCTGGAAGGCGGCTTCGGCGATCGCCACCCCCTGGATGCCGATCGCCAGGCGGGCATTGTTCATCATGGTGAACATGCAGGCGAGGCCGCGGTTTTCCTCGCCGATCAGCCAGCCGATCGCGCCGGGCTCGCGCCCCTTCGCGAAACCGTCGCCATAAATCATCACGCAGGTCGGGGAGGCATGGATGCCGAGCTTGTGCTCGAGGCTGGCGCAATGGAGGTCGTTGCGGGCGCCGAGGCTGCCATCCTCGTTCACCAGGAATTTCGGCACCAGGAAGAGCGAGATGCCGCGCGTGCCGGCAGGGGCATCGGGTAGCCGCGCCAGAACCAGGTGCACGATGTTGTCGGTGAGGTCATGCTCGCCGAAGGTGATGAAGATCTTCTGGCCGAAGATGCGATAGGTGCCGTCGCCGGCCGGCGCGGCGCGGGCGCGCAGCGCGGCAAGGTCCGAGCCTGCCTGCGGCTCGGTGAGGTTCATCGTCCCCATCCACTCGCCCGAAACGAGCTTTGCCAGGTAGATGCGCTTCAGCTCTTCCGAGGCGTGCTTGTCGAGCGCCTCGACCGCGCCCATGGTGAGCGTCGGGCCGAGCGCGAAAGCCATCGAGCCGGAGTTCCACATTTCGAGCGCCGCCAGGCCGAGCATCATGGGCAGGCCCTGCCCGCCGAACGCCTCCGGCCCGGACAGCGCGTTCCACCCGCCCTCGCGCCAGCGGACATAAAGCCCCCTCCAGCCGGGCGGCATGGTGACGGCCGCATCCTCGAGCACGGCCCCCACCTCGTCACCGACCTTGTAGAGCGGCGCGACCTCCTCGCCGGCGAAACGTCCCGCTTCGGCGAGGATAGCGTCGACTAGGTCCTCGGAGAGATCGCCGAGCAAGCCGTCGTCGAGCGCTGCCTTCAGGCCGGCGACATGCTTCAGCGTGAAAGCAATCTCCTCGACCGGTGCCCGGTACATGCGCTCCTCCGAATGCTGAAAGCCGGCAGTTCCGGCGAGAGCGCTACTTGCTTTTGACGTAAGCGTCAAACCCGAGCGCCCTCGCATCGGGGCCAATGGTTCGCTATCTAAGGCGTATGCTTGCAAGACCGGAACGGCATCGCTGCATCGAGTGCGGGCTCGCCTATGGCGAGGACGGCTTCGACCTGCATGGAGGCCAGCTCGACCACGGCCCGGCCTACTGGTGCGACCGCGGCGTGCTGTGCTCGCCGAAATGCTCCGTGGCGCATTACCGCAAGCGCGCCGCCGAAGGCACGCTGCCGACCGAGCCGGCGCCGAACCCGCTCGAGGCGGATACTCTCCTGCGGCGGTAGTTCGGAGGGCGTCCCACCCGCCGCTTCGACAGGCTGAGGACGGCAAGCCGCTCCGGGTTAGTCCCCCCGCTCCACCGCCCGCCAGCCGATGTCGGAGCGGCAGAAACCTTCGGGCCAGTTTATCTTCGCGATGGCCGCATAGGCCTTGTCCTTCGCCTCCTGAACCGTGCGGCCGGTGGCGGTGACGTTGAGCACCCGCCCGCCATTGGCGACGATCTGGCCGTGCTTCAGCGCAGTGCCCGCATGGAAGATTTCCGCGCCGCCGGCGGCGGCGTCTTCCAGGCCGCGGATCAGCGTGCCCTTCAGCGGCGTGCCCGGATAGCCCTTCGCCGCCATCACCACCGTCAGCGCCGCCTCGTCGCGCCAGCGGGCCGACATATGCGCAAGCTGGCCGTCGGCGGCGGCGCTGAGAAGCACGAGCAGGTCGTCCTTGAGCCGCAGCATCAGCACCTGGCATTCGGGGTCGCCGAAACGGGTATTGTATTCGATCAGCTTCGGCCCGTCGGCGGTCAGCATCAGGCCGGCGAACAGCACGCCGACGAAAGGCGCGCCCATTTCGGCCATGCCCTTCAGCGTCGGCTCGATGATCTCGCGCATGGTGCGCGCCGTCAGGTCGGCCGTCATGATGGAGGCCGGCGAATAGGCGCCCATGCCGCCGGTGTTCGGACCGGTGTCGCCATCGCCGACACGTTTGTGGTCCTGCGCCGAGCCGAACGGCAGTGCGGTCCGGCCGTCGCAGAGGCAGAAGAAGCTTACCTCCTCGCCGAACAGGCATGCCTCGACGACGACCTCGGCGCCGGGTTCGGCAAGGCAGGCATCGACCGCGGCGAGCGCCTCCGCGACGCTGGCGGCGACCGTCACGCCCTTGCCGGCTGCCAGGCCGTCGGCCTTGACGACGATCGGTGCGCCTTGCGTCTCGATGTAGGCGCGGGCCTCGGCGGCCCCGGAGAAGCGGCGATAGGCGGCCGTCGGAATGCCGTAGCGCGTGCAGAGATCCTTGGTGAATCCCTTCGAGCCTTCGAGCTGCGCTGCCGCCTTCGAAGGGCCGAAGACCCGGATGCCGGCGACGCGCAGATCATCCGCCAGCCCGGCGACCAGCGGCGCTTCCGGACCCACCACGACGAGATCGATTTTTTTCTCGGCGCAGAAGGCAGCGACGCCGCCGTGATCGGCGACGTCGAGCGCCACGCATTCGGCTTCCTGCGCGACGCCCGGATTGCCCGGCGCTGCGTAGAGCTTCGTCAGCAGCGGCGAGGCCGCGAGCTTCCAGGCCAGCGCATGCTCGCGGCCGCCGGAACCGATGAGGAGGACATTCATGCCAGCCGCGTATGAGGTGGCCGGCCGGAAATCAAGGCGAGAGTCAGCTTCTGTAGTGGAAACGACACGACGCAATCTCGAGCGCTTGGGTGCTGCCCTTTCCAGTCACCTGATAGACCAACCGGTGTTCCTCGTTGATCCGGCGCGACCACCAGCCTGCCAGCTCATTGCGCAGCGGTTCCGGTTTGCCCAGACCATGGAAAGGGCTCCGCATCGTGTCCCTTATCAGCTCGTTGATGCGGGAGGCGATCTTCGGGTCGTTCTCCTGCCAGAAAAGGCTCTCGTCGCAAGGCACGATATGTCGCCTTGACGTCGAACCGAGCGGCTGCCACGTCACATGGCATGGAGCGCATCCAGACCAAGGGCATGCAGGGCCGCGTCGCCGACGCGCCGTCCGGGCATTGGGTCTATCGCGCGCTGCCGCGCTGGCTCTGGCCATATGCGCAACTGGCGCGCTGGGACCGGCCGATCGGCTGGTGGCTGCTGCTCTGGCCGTGCTGGTGGTCGGCCGCGCTCGCCGCTGTCGCCCTGCCACAACCGGGCGAGCCGCTCGCCAGCCTGCTGCCCGACCCGCTGCACATCGTCCTGTTTCTCATCGGCGCGATGGCCATGCGCGGCGCCGGCTGCACCTACAATGATCTGGCGGACGAAGATATCGACGCGAAGGTCGAGCGCACCCGCTCGCGCCCCCTTCCCGCTGGCCAGGTCAGCCGCAGGCAGGCCTGGGTCTTTCTTGTGCTGCAGGCGCTGATCGGGCTGGTCGTGCTCCTGCAGTTCAACCGCTTCACCATCCTGCTCGGCATCGGCTCGCTGGTCGTGGTTGCGATCTATCCGTTCATGAAGCGCATCACCAACTGGCCGCAATTCGTGCTCGGCCTCGCCTTTTCCTGGGGCGCGCTGATGGGCTGGGCAGCCGCGTTCGGCGAGCTCGATACGCCGGCCTACCTGCTTTATTTCGGCTCGATCCTCTGGGTGATCGGCTACGACACGATCTACGCGCACCAGGACAAGGAAGACGACGCACTCGTCGGCGTGCGTTCCACCGCGCGGCTCTTCGGCGACGCCACCAAGCAGTGGCTGGCCGTGCTTTACGGTGGAGCGCTCCTCTCCTTCGCCGTCGCTTTCGCCATCGTGCAGGCGCCGCTGCCGGCGATGGCGGGGCTGGTCGCCGCCGGCTTCCACATGGCGCGGCAGATCGCCATGCTCGACATCAACAATCCCGAACAGTGCCTGAGCCTGTTCAAGTCGAACGGCACGGTCGGCTGGCTGATCTTCGCCGGCCTGCTGTTTGCGGGCTTCTGGACCTGGCTGAAGCCGTTGATCTGAACCCTGGCGAATGCACCCGCCATTGATGCGCGGCCTGAGTTGACGTAGGGTCAGCCTCGAGCACGGCGATCGGGGGTGAGCCATGCTGAAGCTACGAAGCAGCCTCGCGATGCATCATTGGACGCGGCTCGGCCGCTGTCCCTACTGCATGCGCACCGCCTTTCTCTTCGCTTTCGGTTCGATCGCCGCATCGGCCGGGGCTACGCTTGCCTTGCCTGCCGGCTGGCCGCTCGCCGTGGCGTGGCTGGTCGCGGCCGGCTTCACAGCGCTCTGGATCGGTCATGTCTACATGTTCACCAGCTACGCCGCGCGGGCGTCGGCGATCCGGCGCGGCAGCGAGGTTTCGTCCGACCGGTCGCGGCGTGCCGTCCTGCTCGCTTTCCTGCGTCTGCTGCTCGTGACCGCGACCATCACCAGCCTGCCCCGGACGGTCAGCGCACAGGCCTGCAACTGCTTTACCGACGGCAATTGCTATTGCCCGCCCGAGTTCCCGCAATGCGTCTACAATCCCACCACCGGGGAATCGATCTGCTGCGGCCCCAGCACGGTGGGGTGCGCCGGCCCGACGATGACCTGGTGCTGTCCTCCGGGCTCGCAGTGCTACGGCACCAGCCAGTGCTGGTCGAACAACTAAAGCGTGTCGCGTGAAACAGGGTTCACGGGACATGCTCCAGGTTTTTTGATTTTGCGCATGTCTTTATCCCGAAACCGCGCACACTTTCCGGAGACACGCTTTAGCGCGCTGAGCAAGGTTTTCTGGAGAGCTCCTCGGTGGATGAGCCGCGGAGCGATTTTGCCAGACTAAGACTTAGATTAATCGCGAGCGATGATCTCTTCGCCGTCGACCACCAGGCGGAGGCCGAGATTGCCTTGCTTGCGGCGGGCGAGGAAGCGCGGGCGACGGCTCGCCGGCAGGCGGCGCTTGCGCCGTTCCTGTGTCGGCAGCGTCTTGATGCAGGCGCCGAGCGACTCCTCCAGCGTGCGAGCCACACCGTCGGCCTCGATCAGAAGCATCGGCAGGCGGAAGGCATCGGCCCAGGCGCGCCAGTCGGCAGCGACGTCGTCGAGATCGTGTGCAACCAGCAGCGGCACCGAAAGCATCGGATCGCCGTGCAGCAGCTCCAGCGTGACCGTGACATTGCCCTCGGCATCCTCGATGGCGCGGGCAGCCACGCCACGGAAGGCGCGCGCCGGCAGCATGATGGTGACCGGCAGGCCGCTCTGCTCCAGCGTACGCTTGATCACCGCGCCGCGCGGGTCGATCGTGAAGGTGACATCCGACAGGTCGTCGCGCGTCGCATAGCTGACAGCCTGCGGCAGGCGGAAAGGGTCGAGCCGCATGTTGCGGCCGGCCCAGACGGGCTTCAGTCCGGTGTTCATCTTTGCTTCCCTGTACTGCCTGAGAGCCGGTTTCCGGTCTTCTCCGGGCCGGTTATGCCGGCCGTCTTTGTTGTGCAGGAAGCTAAGCCGGATCGATTACCGCCGCGCTTAAGAACTTCGGTTAAATTTTGCTGATGGCAGAAATGGTTAGCGGAATCCGACCGTTAGATTTTTCCACCGCCCCGATCACAGAATCTTACCGGGATTCATGATGCCGGCCGGGTCGATGGCGGCCTTCAGCCGGCGCATCAGATCGATCGCCACCGGCGGCGCGGTGGCAAGCAGCTCGTCGCGCTTCAGGACGCCGATACCGTGCTCGGCCGAGATCGATCCGTTGAATGAGCGCACCAGATCGTGGATCGCCCTGTTCATCGCCGGGCGCTCGGCCTGGAAGGCGGCGGGGTCCCAGCCGGGCGGTTGCGAGACGTTGTAGTGGAGATTGCCATCGCCCATGTGGCCGAAGCAGACCGGCCGCGCGCCCGGCACGGTCTTGTCCACTGCCTTACCGGCGGCGGCGATGAAATCCGGCAGGGCGGCGACCGGCACCGAGATGTCGTGCTTGATCGAGGCACCCTCCGGCCGCTGCGCGTCGGAGAGGGATTCGCGCAGGCGCCAGAAGGACGCGGCCTGGGCCAGATTGGCGGCGATCGCGGCATCGCCGAGCAGGTTGCCCTCCAGCCCTTCGGCGAGGATCGCCTCGATCAATTCGCGCGCATCGGCCGAAGAGCGGCCGGAAGAGATCTCCATGAGCACGAACCACGGCCAGCCGCCGGCGAGCGGCCGCGCGGTGCCCGGCACGTGCATCTGCGCAAACCGGACGGCAATCTCGGCGACGAGTTCGAACGCCGTCAGCGCCGTGCCGGCGCGCTCGGAGGCCAGCGCAAACAGTTTCAGCGCATCGGCCGGCGAATCGACGCCAATCCAGGCCACTTCCAGCCCTTTCGGTTTGGGGAAAAGCTTGAGCACCGCCGCCGTGATGACCCCCAGCGTGCCTTCCGCGCCAACGAACAGGTTTTTCAGGTCGTAGCCGGTATTGTCCTTCTTCAGCTTGCGCAGATCGTCGAGCACCTCGCCGGTCGGCAGCACCACCTCGACGCCGAGGCAAAGCTCGCGCGCATTGCCGTAGGCGAGCACCTCGGTGCCGCCGGCATTGGAGGAAAGGTTGCCGCCGATCTGCGCGGAGCCTTGCGAGCCGAGCGACAGCGGAAAGAGCCGGCTCACCGCGTCGGCCGCCTGGTGCAGCGCCTGCAGCACGACGCCGGCCTCGGCGGTGACCGTGTTCGACAAAAGGTCGATCTCGCGGATCGTGTCGAGGCGCGAAAGCGACAGCACGATCTGACGGCCGGAACGGTCGGGCACCTGGCCGCCGACCAGGCCGGTGTTGCCGCCCTGCGGCACGATCGCGGTCCCGGTCTCGGTCGCCAGCCGCAGGATGCGGCTCACCTCTTCGACCGAAGCCGGGCGGAGCACCAGCGGCGAGGCGCCGGGATGCAAGCCGCGCCGCTCGGTGACGAAGGGTTCGATGTCGGCTGGCGCGCGCAGCGCATGACGCTCGCCGACGATTTGCGCGAAGCGATCGAGCAGGGCGGGATCGAGGGAGGTCATGGATGCATTCCGGAGAGGCTGAGTTCCTTCGCAATGGAGAGCGCCGACATCTACGACAACCCGCGGGGCGCCGCAGCTCTGGCAAGGCGATCGTTGATCGCCTCGCCCAGGCCGTGATGCGGAATCGGTTCGACGGCAATCGCCGAGGCGCCATGTCCGTCCAGCTCTCTGAGCAGCGAAAACAGATTTGCGGCCGCCTCACGCAGATCGCCCGATGGTGAAAGGTTCTCGACGGCGACGGCTTTTGCCGCGCCCCCGACGCGATCCGGACCAAAGGCGAGCAGCGCTTCGCCGGCCTGCACTTCGCTCGCCTCCAGCCGTACGGCCGCAGCCGGGGCATAATGCGAGGCCATCATGCCAGGCGCCTGGATGCCCTTGGCGCCGCGGGCGATTTTTGCGCCGGCCGCGGCTTCCAGCTCTTCAACCGGAACACCGCCGGGGCGCAGCAAGGTCAGGCGATCGCGGTCGACACGCAGGATCGTGGATTCGAGCCCGACATGGGTCGGGCCGCCGTCGACGATCAGCCGGATGCGGGCGCCGAGGTCGGCGTCCACGGCCGCCGCGGTCGTGGCGCTGACGCGGCCCGACACATTGGCGCTCGGCGCCGCAAGCGGCCGGCCGAGACGCTCGATCAGCCTCGCCGCGAAACCGCGAGGCGAGCGCAGCGCCACGGTATCGAGCCCCGCCGTCACCAGCGGATGGATCACCGAAGGTTCATCGAGCGGCACGACCAGGGTGAGCGGTCCGGGCCAGAATGTCCCGGCCAGACGCAGCGCGACCGGATCGAAGCGGCCGATGCGGCGGGCGGCAGCCAGGTTTTCGACATGGACGATCAGCGGATTGAAACGCGGCCGGCCCTTCGCCTCGAAGATGCGCGCCACCGCCGTGCCGTTGGTGGCGTCGGCCGCAAGTCCGTAGACCGTCTCGGTCGGGATCGCCACCGGCTCGCCGGCGTCGAGCAGCGCCACGGCCTTGTCGAGCCCCTGTTCCGGCGAGACGATCTCGGCCACACCAAATCCTTCCATTCGAACGGGGCTGCCTATCGCAGCGCCGGAAAGGCGGCAAGCGGCGGAGCGTGACGGGTTCTTAATCCCTAGAATGCTATCCTTGTCGATCAACTGACCTCAACCATGATGGCTCGAGGCTGTGCGGAATGCGGATTTTCGCCCGATTTCCCGCGTTTCCAAGTGTATACGTCGCCTTGCTGCAAAGGAGCGCGTACGCGGATTTCAATGCGGGTCCTGCTTTTCCTCCTGCTGTCCATGGCGATGGCGGGCGCTGCGAGCGCCTCGTCCTTCATCGTCGTGCCGGCGCCCAAGGGTGGAGCCTCGATGGACATGGTCACGCCGCCGGCAGCGGCCGCGCTCGAGGCAGCGGATGACATCCCGCCGCAAGGCGTCGATCCGATGGTGACGCTTTCCTACCCCTTCGTCGGCGACAAGCCGCCGCGCGACGTCGCCATCGTCGCGCCGCCCGCGGTGCTAAAGCAGATCAGCCCTTCGGTCATGGCCATGGAAGCGCGACCCGAAGATCGTGTCGCCGTTGCCAGGGGCAACCGCGCGCACGCGCCGTTCTCGCAACCGATCGTGTTTCGCGGCGGCATTGCGGGCGATGCGTTTGCCGCTCCCGCAATTCCGGCACAGCCGGACCAGCCGCAGGCCGCGTCCGACGCCAAGCGGCCGGTCGCGGCAGGCGGCGCCAAGGCCCCGGACCGGCCCGAACCCGTCGCGCCGCCCTCGCCTTCGCCGGCCTCGCCGATACGCGCGCCCAAATAGCCTTCTCGTCCTGGCCGGAAAGCGCGCAACTTTCGGCGCCGTGCCTCGGCAATAGCGCTGGCGACGGCGGCCGCCGCTGTGGCAGTATCGCGACGGGAATTTCGCCGGCCGGCGCATAACGCCCAAATTCGGTCATGCGGAAGCGGCACGGATCAGAGGTCCCGAAGGGGCAACAAGGGCTTGGGCTATGAAGAAACTGTTCCTGGCGGCGCTTGCCGCCGCAACGCTTGCTGCCGGCGTCACCACGGCTTCGGCTGACACCTATCTCGGTTCCTATGTCGCACGCATCGGCGAGAACGACCATTACGCCAGCGACGGCTATCCGCTCGACACCGCCGCGCAGATGGTGCGCCAGGACCGCGCCAACTGGCACAAGTTCGGCGTCTACGATGCCGAAGACGAGAATGACGGCTGGTTCGGCGACACCGACACGCGCGCCTGGCTGGAGCGGGCGCTGAACCGCAAAAGCGCCATGAACAACGCGACCCGCAAGGCGATCGTCAACGGCTACCCGCTGGTTCAGGTCGACGTCTACCAGAACAGCGTCAAGGTCACGATCGTCGGCTATTGAGGCGGGCGCCGCCTTCCTCTTTCCGTTCCCTTTGCGAGGGGACGGAAGGGGTGGCTCAGCCTGCGATCTTCGAGAAGTCGGCGACCTCACCGGTCGCCGCGCGGATGCGCGAAAGCAGCGCCAGCCGGTTGGCGCGCACCGCTTCATCCGGATCGTTTACGAGCACCTTCTCAAAGAATGAATCAACTGGTTCACGCAGTGCGCTAAGCGCCCGCATTGCGGCAGAAAAGTCTTCGCGAACAATAGCTTCGCCGGCGTCTTTGTCGGCTTGATTCACCGCGGAGGCGAGGCGCTTTTCGGCTTCTTCGCGGAAAAGTTCAGGTTCGACATGCTGGCCAATGCGCGTGCCCTTCTTCTCCTCGGCAGCCAGGATGTTGGCCGCACGCTTCGTGCCGGCCAGCAGGTTCTTGCCATCGTCCGTATCGAGGAAGGAGCCAAGGGCCTCGACCCGGCGCACGATCATGAGGAGGTCGTCGGACTTAGGGCCTATGACTGCGTCTATCAGGTCGTGCCTGGCACCCTGATCACGAAGGAATATCTTCAGGCGATCCCTGAAGAAGGCGAGCAGATCGCTCGCCTTGGCGTTATCGCCCGTAATCTCATGCCCGCGGTGCAGGCTGAACCCTCTGAGAAACCAGTCAAGAAGGCTGAGCTTGATGCCATTGGTCGTTAGGATGCGAGCGACCCCGAGCGCAGCCCGACGGAGAGCAAACGGGTCCGCGGAACTGGTCGGCTTCTCATCGCAGAACCAAAAGCCGGTCAGCGTGTCGAGCTTGTCGGCAAGCGCCACCGCGATCGACACCGGATCAGTCGGTACGCGATCGGATGGCCCCTGCGGCTTGTAATGTTCCTCGATCGCTGCAGCGACGGACGGTTGCTCGCCCTGCAGCAGCGCGTACTTCCGACCCATGGCACCCTGCAGCTCGGGAAACTCACCAACCACTTCGGTCTGCAGATCGGCCTTGGCCAAGACCGCTGCACGGCAGGCAGGTCGTGGGTCGGTACCAACCATCGGCGCCAGTTCTTCAGCGAGCTTGGCAATGCGTCGCACACGCTCGCCCTGCGTGCCCAGCTTGGCGTGAAAGGTCACGCCCAAATGATCGAGCCTGGCCATGCGCTGGTCGAGCGGCTTCTTCAAATCGAGGCCGAATTTTTCCGCCGACTGCTTCAGCAATACGAGGTCGGGCAGATCGGCCTGGTCGGTCTTCCAGAAATGCACGGCGTCCGAGAGACGCGCGCGCACCACCTTGCCGTTGCCGTGCGCGATCTCCTTGCCGCCGTCGCTCGCCTCGATGTTGGCGGTGAGCAGGAAGCGGTTCGAGAGTTTTTCATCCTCTGCCTGCGAGCGCGTGACAAAGCATTTCTGGTTGGCGCGGATGGTGAGGCGAATGACTTCGGAGGGGATGTCGAGAAAGCTCGCCTCGAATTCGCCTATCAGCACCACCGGCCATTCGACCAGCCCGGACACTTCCTCCAGCAGGCCTTCATCCTCGACCAGTTCCAGCCCGCTGGCGAAAGCCAGGTTGCGGGCATCCGCCAGGATGATCTCCTTGCGCCGGTCGGCATCGAGCACGACCTTCGCCGCCTCGAGTTTTGCGGCGTAGTCGTCGAAGCGGCGCACGACGATCTCGCCCGGCGCATGGAAGCGATGGCCGTAGGTGATGTTGCCGGCGCGGATGCCGTCCACCTCGAAATCGACCACGACGGGATCGGCGGTCTCCGGCCCGAAGGTGCAGAGGATCGATTGCAGCGGCCGCACCCAGCGCAGCGAGCCGGGCTTTGCCGACGCCGCACCCCAGCGCATCGATTTCGGCCACGGGAAAGCGCGCACGATCGTCGGCACCAGCCCGGCGATGATTTCTTCCGCCGCGCGACCGGGTTTCGAGATGTGGGCGACGTAGAAATCGCCCTTCTTCGGGTCGGAATGAACGTGCGCCTGGCTGACATCGCCAAGGCCGGCCTTGCGCAAAAAACCCTGGATCGCGGCGTCGGGCGCCTTGGTCGAGGGACCCTTGATCTCCTCGCGCACGTCCTTCGAGCGAGCGGTCAGCCCGCGCACATCGAGCGTGAGGCGGCGCGGCGTCCAGTATTCGCGCGCGGCCTCGTAGGTCAGGCCTGCCTCGACCAGACCGTCGGTGATCATCTTCCGAAGATCGCCGGCAGCCTTGCGCTGCATGCGGGCAGGAATCTCTTCTGAACGAAGCTCAAGCAACAGGTCGGGCATAAGATGTCTTTCAAACAGGCGCGCACGCCCTAGCAAGCTCCGCCTGGCTTGTCACCGCTCTCCGGCAGCAGGGCTGACTTAAAGGAGAATGGATGATATATATAGCCGATATCAGATGCCAGAGGTCAGGGAATGCGTGCGCTGATCGACATTGACGAAAAGCAGATCCGGGAGCTGGACAGGCTCGCCCGGAGCAAGAAGGCGTCGCGTGCTTCTCTGATCAGGGAAGCCGTCGCCGATTATCTGCAGGCACGGGCCAAGGATACCCTGGAGGATGCCTACGGGCTCTGGGGCAACCGCAAGGTCGACGGCCTCGCCTATCAGGAGAAGATCAGAAGCGAATGGTGAAGGCGCTCTTCGACACCAACATCCTCATCGATTTCCTGAACGCCGTCCCACAAGCGCGGGATGAACTGGCGCGCTTCGAGGACAAGTCCATCTCCATTGTCAGTTGGATGGAGGTCTTGGTCGGAGCCGACGCAGAAGTAGAGGGCCGCACCCGCGACTTCCTTCAAACCTTCAATACCATTCCGCTCGAAAGCGACGTTGCTCAACGTGCCGTCGCACTCCGGCGCGAGCATCGGATAAAGCTGCCGGACGCGGTCGTCTGGGCTTCCGCAGATATCCATTCGATGCTCCTCGTCACCCGCAACACGAAAGACTTTGCGAAAGACGCACCCGGCATCCGGGTACCCTATTCAATCTAGGCGGAGGTCGCTCCGCCCGCCTCGGTCATCAGGAAAGCCTCGCCGCAGGCCTTTGCCAGCTCGCGCACGCGCAGAATGTAGCTCTGGCGCTCGGTGACCGAGATCACGCCGCGCGCATCGAGCAGGTTGAAGGCATGGCTTGCCTTGATGCACTGGTCGTAGGCCGGCAGGACCATCCTGTGCAGCGGGAGATTGTCGTCCGGCTTCGGTGCGCCGGCGGCGAGCAGCGCACGGCATTCCCTCTCGGCATCCTCGAAATGGCGAAACAGGATCGTCGTGTCGGCGTGCTCGAAATTGTGGCGCGAATATTCCTTCTCGGCCTGCAGGAAGACCTCGCCATAGGTCACCTTGTCGGCACCCTCGCCGCCGTTGAAGTTCAAATCGTAGACGTTGTCGACGCCCTGGACGTACATTGCCAGGCGCTCCAGCCCGTAGGTGAGCTCGCCCGAAACCGGTGCGCATTCGATGCCGCAGACCTGCTGGAAATAGGTGAACTGCGACACCTCCATGCCGTCGCACCAGCACTCCCAGCCGAGGCCCCAGGCGCCCAGCGTCGGGCTTTCCCAGTCATCCTCGACGAAGCGCATGTCGTGCAGCAGCGGATCGACGCCGATCGCCGCCAGCGAGCCGAGATAAAGCTCCTGCAGGTTCGGAGGGTTGGGCTTCAGGATCACCTGGTACTGGTAATAATGTTGCAGCCGGTTGGGGTTTTCGCCGTAACGGCCGTCCTTGGGACGGCGCGAAGGCTGGACATAGGCTGCGTTCCAGGTCCGCGGCCCGAGCGCGCGCAGCGTGGTCGCCGGGTGAAAGGTGCCGGCGCCGACCTCCATGTCGTAGGGCTGCAGGATGACGCAACCGAACCTCGCCCAATAGTCGTGCAGCGTGAGGATCAGGCCCTGGAAAGAGCGGCGGGGATCCATATGGGCGTTCACGGGAAAGTCCTGGATTTGCTAAAGAAGGTAGGCCGCTCTCGTAGTGGGGTGGCCGGAGAGCGTCAAGCGAGAGGGCCGGTCGCGCAAAGTTGAACGGCCAGCGGGCCGAAAGGCCGTAGCTCTGTCGTTATTCTCCCGGACCGGCGCATGTGCCGGAGACGGCATCCATGAAGGAGACGCCCCCATGCAGGTACTCGAATTCTTCAGGGCAAGGCCCGCGCGCACGGTCATGTTCGCGGCGGCCGGTCTCCTCTTCGGCATAGCGGCGGTCGCAGCGCAGGACTGGCCGTCCAATGAAGGCGGCCCGAACGAGCGCGACGATGTCACCGGGTATCTTTGCGTCACCGCCGGCTGCGACGTGGTCCGCTTGCCGAACTCGGACTGCATCTGCACGAAGGAGAACCCGGCCGAGCAGCGGCTTTCGAAGCTGAAGCTCACCTGCTCGACCAAGCGCGACGGCGAATGGGTCGCCTGCCCGGTCAAGTCGCGCTACGGCGGGTGACTTCAGCCTCGGCGCCGCCGACGCTAGTTCGTCGCGCCGGGCAGCCTCAGCGACTGGCCGGGAAAGAGCCGGCTCGGATTGGCGCGAAGCTCGGGGTTGAGCTCGATGATCTCGAGGTAGCGGCTGCCGGCGCCGAGCCTATCGACCGCGATCGACCACAAGGACTGACCAGGAAGCACGGTGTAGGCGGCCGGTATCACCGCTGCCGCCTCGACCGGAGCAGGCGCAACCGGCTCTGCCGGTGCGGGTGCAACCGCCTCGGTCGGCTTGTCAGCCTCCCCCTGCTTTGCAGGATCGACCTGGTCGACCGACTTCGCCGGGTCGACCTGGTCGACCGGTGTTTCCGTGCGTTTCTCCTCGACGGGCTGCTCCACCGCGGGCGCCGATATCGGCGCCGGCTTCGGCGCTTCCCCGGCGGTCTGGTCCTCGAGCGGCGGCAGGCCTTCGGCCAGCTTCTTCTGAACCGTCGCCAGCACGTCCGGATCCGGCTTCATGTCGCGCGCATGCGACCATTGGAAGGTCGCTTCCAGCCTGCGGCCGACCCGCCAGTAGGCATCGCCGAGATGGTCGTTGAGCACCGGATCATCCGGTTTCAGCGACACGGCCCGCTCCAGTTCGCGCACCGCATCGTCGAACCGCCGCAGCCGGTAAAAGGCCCAGCCGAGGGAATCGACGATGTAGCCGTCGCTCGGCCTGAGATCGACGGCGCGCTGGATCATATCGAGGCCTTCCTCGAGGTTCATGTTCATGTCGACCCAGGAATAGCCTAGATAGTTCAGGACCTGAGGCTGGTCGGGGTAGAGCTCCAACGCCTTGCGGAAATTCGGCTCGGCCTTCGGCCATTCCTTCAGCCGCTCATAAGCGATGCCGCGCTGGTAGAAGATGTTCCATTCCGCCCTGGTCGGCTTGGCAAGGCGCTCGGCCGCCCGGTCGTAGACGACGGCGGCCGAACGATAGTCTTCCTTGGCCGAATAGACGCTGCCCAGCGCCAGGTAGCCGCGCATGTCATCCGGGGCGGCCTCGAGCAGCGCCGAAAGCTGCTTCACCGCCTCGTCGTGCCGGTCGAGGTCGGCAAGGTTCAGGCCGCGCTGCAATTCTGCCAGCCGCTTCACCGGGGAGTCGGCCGGGACCTTCTCGTAGAAGGCGATCGCGGCTGCGGCGTCTTCCTGCCGCTCGGCAACGCTGGCGAGCTGCATCAGCACCTCGTCGCCTGCCGGCGTCAGCGCGCGCGCATATTCGAGATAGAGCCGCACGAAAGCCTCGCCGCCGCCACGGTTGAGCGCAGTCGCCAGGTCGAGCAGGACCTCGCTCGCACCCTCGTTCGGGCCCTGCACCAGCGTCGGCACCGGCAGGCCCTTCTCGATCTTGTCGCGCAGCACGATGATCGGCAGGCGCCCGGCGGCGAACTCGTCGGCACGGTCGAGAATGGCCAGCGCCCGAGCCTTGTCGCCCTGGCGCGCCAGGAAACCGGCATAAGCCTCCGCCGCGCGCAGCCAGGTGTCGGGCGCCGCCGCGCCGGCAACGGCATTGTCGAGCGTCTCGGTGAATGCCTTGTCGGCTTCATCCTTGAGGCCGGCATTTTCAGCGATCAGCGCCCGGTGGAAGGTGGCGAAAAGCGCATACCAGTCCGGGCCGTCGAGCTTCTTCAGGAAATCCACGGCACCCTCGGCGTCGCCGGCACCGGTCTTTGCCCAGCCCGTCATCAGGCTGACGATGAGGCGGTCGAGGTCGGATTCGAGCACCAGCTTCAGCCAGATCTCGGCGGCCGGATAGTCCTTCTTGCGGAAGGAATCGACAGCGAGCGCGAGACGCGAGAAGCGTTCGACCTCGGGCTCGGTCTTCAGCTTTTCGGCAAAGGGAAGCGAGGCGTTGAACTCACCATGCGCGATCAGCGCAAGCATCAGGCTCTGCTGCAGCGCCTTGTCGTCGGGCGCGAACATCAGGGCGCGCCGGTAAAAGGCGATTGCCGCCTCGAGGTCATTGTCGTTCTCGGCCACCCGGGCGGCCAGATAGGCACCGGAAAAATTGCCGATTTCAACCGGCTCGGATTTTTCGGTAGCACCGGCTACGGCTGACGCCATCATCAGGCCCGCCGCCGCGGCGAAACCCAAAAGCCAGTTCCTGTAGGTCGAATGCATCAATTCCCTTCCTGCCGAGACATTCCATCGGGGGAGTGAGACTCGACCCGGCAATGGCCCTCAAGCATGGCCTTTTTGGGGTCGCCATTCAATGCGAACCCTTTCACAATCCGGTCAATAGGTTGAGGAATTCTGCTCGGAAGCGGCGAAATCCCGGCCCACCACGCAGAGCGCACGATCCTCGTTCGAAAAGTGCGCCACTTTCGCCGCGGCTTCGCGTTTGTGCTCAGCTTACCCGGCTGATGCAGAAATCGATCACCTCGAGCAGCGCCGTCTTCTGCGGCGTGGCCCTGAGCGGCGCCAGCGCGTCGCGGGCGATCTCGCCGAAATGGCGTGCCCGGCCGATCGTGTCGGCGATCGAGCCATGGCGGCCCATCAGGCCGATAGCGCGTTCGAGCGCGGTGTCGTCGGTGACGTTTTCCTCGATCGCCGCCGTCCAGAATTTTCGCTCCTCGGCCGAGCCTCGGCGATAGGAAAGGATGACAGGCAGGGTCACCTTGCCCTCGCGGAAATCGTCGCCGACATTCTTGCCGAGCTCGCTCGAGGAACCGCCATAGTCCAGCGCGTCGTCGACGAGCTGGAAGGCAAGGCCGAGATTCATGCCGTAGGAGCGAAGTGCCGCCCGGTCGGTCTTCGTCGCATTGGCGATCACCGGCCCCACCTCGGCGGCGGCGGAGAACAGCGCCGCGGTCTTTGCCTTGATGACGGAGAAATACTCGTCCTCGGTGGTTTCGAGGTTTTTGGCCGCTGCCAGCTGCATGACCTCGCCCTCGGCGATCACGCAGGCAGCGGCGGAGAGGATGTCCAGCGCATCGAGCGAGCCGACATCGACCATCATACGGAAAGCCTGGCCGAGCAGGAAATCGCCCACCAGCACGGAAGCCTGGTTGCCCCAGATCATGCGCGCGGTCTTGCGGCCGCGCCTGAGATCGCTTTCGTCCACCACGTCGTCATGCAGGAGCGTTGCCGTGTGCATGAATTCGACGCTGGTGGCGAGCCTGACATGGCCGTCGCCGGAATAGCCGAACATCTGTGCGGCGGCGAGCGTCACCATCGGCCGCAGTCGCTTGCCGCCCGAGGAGATCAAATGATTGGCGATCTCGGGGATCAGCTCGACGTCGGAGCCGGCTTTGGAGAGGATCAACTCGTTGACGCGGCCCATATCGGCCGCCGTCAGGTCGATAAGCTTGCGGATCGAGCGCGTCTCGCGCTTTCCGCCTTCGAGGTTAAGAACGACGCCCACGCGACACACTCCTGTCCCGACCGGGGTTTAGCGGAACGGTCACCAAGATTCTAGGGTAGCGGCGGAATCCGCGCCAAGCGGCGAATTGGCGCGGTAAACCGGCGCGGTTTACTTGCGCCGGCCAAGCTGCGAACCTCAAGAGCAAATCCAGGAAAAGTGGACACCGGTTTTCCGTCCGGATTTGCGGAAAGACAAACAAGGCATGAAAGAGATCATCCGCACCAACGACCAGGTCCTCATCTCCTATGTCGAGGTGCTATTGCGCGACGCCGGCATCGAGTGCCTGGTCGCCGACCAGAACATGAGCGTGCTCGACGGCTCGATCGGGGCGCTGCCCCGCCGCGTGCTCGTCGCCGACAGCGACGCGGAAGAGGCGCGCGGCGTCCTCACCGACGCGGGCATTGCGGGCGAAATGCGGGACGGCTGATGGAAGACCGCACGGTCGACGCGTTCCATCGCGGCGATTTCTTCCTGGTGCAGCCGCGCGGGCGGGGCCACCGCGCCGGCATGGATGCAATGATGCTGGCGGCGGCCGTGCCCTCCAGCTTTTCCGGGCGGCTCGCGGATTTCGGCGCCGGCGCCGGTGCCGCGGGACTGGCGGTCGCCTCGCGCTGCAAGCAGGCACGCGTGGTGCTGGTCGAACTATCCCCGGACATGACGGAATATGCGCAGCTGACGCTCGCCCATGCCGACAATGCGCATCTCGCGCAACGCGCCTCGATCATCGAGGCGGATGTGACCCTGACCGGCAAGCGGCGCCAGGCGGCCGGCCTCGCCGACGCCGCCTTCGATTTCGTGATCATGAACCCGCCATTCAACGCCGGCGTCGACCGCCCCACCCCCGATCCGCTCAAGCGCGAGGCGCATGTGATGATCGGCGACGGGTCGTTCGAAGGCTGGCTGCGCACCGCCGCGGCCGTCGTCAGGCCCGGCGGCGGCATGGCCATCATCGCCCGCCCGGACTCGCTTGCCGCCATCCTGGCGGCGCTCAAGGGGCGTTTCGGCGGCGCCGCCATCCTGCCGATCCATCCGCGCGCCGAAACGCCGGCCATCCGCGTCGTCTTACGGGCCGTGCGCGGATCAAGGGCCGGATTGGCGCTCTATCCGCCGCTTGTCCTGCATGCGGAGGGCGATCGGTTTTCGGTGAGGGCGGACGCGATCAACAACGGGCTGGCGAGCCTGTTTGGCGACTAGCCGTCTTCCTCCGCTTCGTTCATAAAGCGGTCGATGGCGTCGATGTCGGCCAGATCTTTGGGCCGGCCCTGCGTCCTTTTCCACATTTGCAGATCGGCGAGCGATCCGACTTTCAGGCCTCGCGTCCCGTCGAGCGGAAATGCCCGGCTGAAGACCGGCTCGAATGTGAGACCCGGAATCGTCTTCAATATCTCGATCTCCACGTCTTTGACGGGCCTGATGAAGAAGATCGTGCCACCCTCGGGCGCAGCCCTTTCTTCGACCCCAAACCGCAACGCTAACCGCTCAAAAATCGCTTCGGAAACGAAGATGTCCAGATCATTGATCGCGCGGCCGAGGTCGACGCCCTGGAGCGCTACGGCCGCCGATCCGAAGATCAGCATTTTGCTTGCTTCATCGGCACTTATGGCCACAACGAGGCTGTCGACCAGCCTGACGGCGATTTCACGGTTTGTCGGCATTGCCGAAGCATAGCCGCGCTCCAGTCCGTTTCAAACCGACCAGGCAGGCATTGCGCTTCCCCAGCGAATTCCTACATCACTTGGCAAACGGCTCGGGAGTCGCTGCTTGCTGAGGTTTTTTTCGCGTTTGCTGCCCGCGTCGATGCGGTCCAACACCGTGACGATCCCGGTCGTGCGGCTGCACGGCACGATCATGGCCGGCGGGTCGCCGCTGCGGCAGAACCTTTCGCTGGCCTCGACGGTGTCGGTGATCGAAAAGGCATTTGCCGTCGAAGCGCCAGCAGTCGCCATCTCGATCAACTCGCCAGGCGGCTCACCCGTTCAGTCGCGGCTGATCTACAAACGCATCCGCGACCTCGCCGATGAAAAGAACCGCCAGGTGCTGATCTTCGTCGAGGACGTGGCGGCGAGCGGCGGCTACATGATCGCGATCGCCGGCGACGAGATCTTCGCCGACCCCTCTTCGATCGTCGGCTCGATCGGCGTGGTGTCGGCCAGCTTCGGTTTCCCCGAGCTCCTCAAGAAGATCGGCGTCGAGCGGCGCGTGCACACGGCAGGCAGGAACAAGGCCGTGCTCGACCCATTCCGGCCGGAGAAGGAAGAGGATGTCGAGCGGCTGAAGGCGCTGCAGCTCGAAATCCACGACACCTTCATCGATCTCGTCAAGGAGCGGCGCGGCGCCAAGCTGAAGGACGATCCCGACCTCTTCACCGGCCTGTTCTGGACCGCCAGGAGAGGCATCGAGCTCGGCCTGGTCGACGGGCTCGGCGACATGCGCTCGGTGCTGAAGGACAGGTTCGGCGCCAAGACGCGGCTCAAGCTGATCAGCCAGCCGCGCGGCCTGTTCGGCCGGCGCGCGCTGTTTGGGACGCAGGGCGGCGAGGGCCTTTCCGCCGAAGGATTTGCCGAGCGTGCGGCCTCCGGGCTGATCGCCGCGATCGAGGACCGCGCTCTCTGGAGCCGGTTCGGACTTTGACATTCGAGCCGGGAGGTCTATCCTTCCGGGAACCTAGAGCAAATCCAGGAAAAGTGGAAACCGGTTTTCCGTCCGGATTTGCGGTCAACCAAGGAACTAAAGCGTTTTCGCGATCGCGAAAACGCTTTAGCCGGCGCTGCCGGGCCGCTCTCCGAGGGAGGGAGCAGAAATGCCACAGCTGATCTTCTTCGCCGTCATCGCGATCATCGCCTATATCGGCTACCGGGCATTCGTGCGCGAAGCCAACCGGGTGACGGCGAAGGTGCGCCGTACGCGCGAGGAGGAACGCAACCGCGCCAACGGCACGCTGGTCAAGGACCCGAAGACGGGCGAGTACCGCCTCGCCAAGGACTGAGCGGCTCTACTTGCCGGGCCGGACCATTGCGCGGCTCGCGCCAGCCAAGATCAATCTCGCACTGCATGTGACCGGCCGCCGGGCCGACGGATATCACCTGCTCGACAGCCTGGTGGTTTTTACGCGGTTTGGCGACCGCGTTGAGATCGCTGAGGCAGCAGCGGATGGTTTTGCGGTCCATGGATCGTTCGCGAGCGAGGTGCCGGCGGATGCGAGCAACCTCGTGCTGCGGGCACGCGACAGACTGCGCGCGTTTGTTGAGGCAGCGCCAGAGCGCCCCCACCACCATGCTTCGCATGGTCCCCCTCCCCCGCTTCGCAGGGGAGGACCCAGGACAGCGGCCGGCCTCGACCTTGATCTTCCCCCGTTTACGGGGGAGGGGGACCGCCAAAGGCGGTGGAGGGGGCGCACGTCTCCGGTGGCGATCCGCCTGACCAAGAATCTCCCTATCGCATCCGGCGTTGGCGGCGGCTCGTCCGATGCAGCCGCGGCGCTGAATGTCCTGGCAAGTCTCTGGGACATCGACCCATCGACGATCAACACCGTCGCAGCCGAACTCGGCGCCGACGTGCCGATGTGTCTTGCCGGTCATCCGCTGCTCGCCAGAGGCATCGGCCACGAACTGACGCCACTGACCAGCCTCCCGGCCCTGCCCCTGGTGCTGGTCAATCCCGGTGTCGCCATCTCGACGCCGGAAGTGTTTCGCGCGCTGATGTCGCGCGAAAACCCGCCATTGCCGCCGCTCCCCGCAGAGCGGAGCTTCGCGGCGCTGGTCGAATGGCTGGCCGCAACGCGCAACGATCTGCAGACGCCCGCCGCCCGGATCGCCCCGATCATCGCCGAGGCTCTGGCCGCGCTGCGCACCAGCGGCGCCGCCTTTGCCCGCATGTCGGGCTCCGGCGCGACCTGCTTCGGCCTGTTCGAGAGCATGGACCAGGCCGAGGCCGCCGCAACTGCAATCCGGCGCACGCGCCCGGGCTGGTTCGTGGTATCGACGGCGAGCACGGCATCAGGAGAGACATTCGATGGGCAAGCTTGACGAAACGCGGCCTTTCATTCCGGTCGGCATCGCTGTGCTGACCGTGTCGGACACCCGCAGCCTTGCCGAGGACAAGTCCGGCCAGACGCTCGCCGACCGCGTCGCGCAAGCCGGCCACAGGCTCGTCGCGCGCGACATCGTCACCGACGATGTCGAAAAGATCCGCGCCGTCGTCGGCGCGTGGACGCAAGACCCGGCAATCGACGTCGTGCTCACCACGGGCGGCACCGGCTTCACCGGCCGCGACGTGACGCCCGAAGCGCTGGAGCCTCTGTTCGAGAAGCGCATGGACGGCTTCTCGGAGGTTTTTCACCGCATCTCCTACGACAAGATCGGGACATCGACGATCCAGTCGCGCGCGACCGGCGGGGTGATGAACTCGACCTTCGTCTTCGTGCTTCCCGGCTCGCCCGGCGCCTGCAAGGACGCCTGGGACGGCATCCTCAAGGCACAGCTCGACTACCGGTCGATGCCCTGCAATTTCGTTGAGATCATGCCGCGCCTCGATGAGCACCTGAAGCGCGGCTCGAGCGACGGGCAAAAAGGGGTTCAATAACACCGAGCCTGTGTTACTCTCCAAGTGTTACAGTCTGACACAATCCGTAAAACGGAAAGGAGAGACATGACCCGCACCAACACTCTTTCCCAACGCTGGGAGAAGTACCGCCCCTCGAAGGCGCTGTGGTTCTGGTCGATGGTGGCTGCCGCCGTCGCTACCATTGTGGTCGGCTTTTCAGTCGGCGGCTGGACGACCGGCGGAAACGCGGCCGACATGGCAGCGAGAGCCTCGCGAGAGGCGACCGCCCGGCTCGCTGCGACGATCTGCGTGGAGAAATTCGTCTCCGCCGACGACGCCGTCGCTCAACTCGCCGCCCTCAAGGAACTTTCGTCCTGGGCGCGCGACGCTTTCCTCGACGATGGCGGCTGGACGAAACTTGTCGGCGTCGACAAACCCGTTGCCGGTGCGTCGGACCTCTGTGCGAAGGAGCTCATGGCGATGGAGTCGCTTCCGGTGCGCGTGGTGGAGCCCGCCGCGACCGACAGCTGACGGCATCTGCCGCCCCCGCCGGCAATGCCTGCGCGGGCCAGATTTTTTAGAGGAGCAGCGGAATGACCGAGGCACGATGGTTTCGCGGGCTGGCACTCGTCATCACCCTTTTCGCCGGCACGCTGTCCGGCGCGGCAGAAACGCGAATGCGGATCGACACGGACGCCAGCAAGCGGCGAACCTGCCCATCAATGGAATGCGGGATCGTCGGCCGCTTCTTCTTCAACGAATCCGTGCCGGTCTATGAGACCGCCAATGGTTGGTCGCGGGTATCCATCTACTATTCGGCAGGCTGCAGCGGCGGCCACTCGGCCCTCGTGGATTCCGGCCGCAGCCTGTGCGAGGCGTCCAACGGAATCACGAATGGCGAGTTCGCGGAATGGGTGAAATCGGAATTCCTCGCCGCTCAGCCGGACGCGTCGAACTAATCGCAGCAGAACCAGCCCTGCCTTGGCCGCTAAAGCGTGTCGCGTGAAACAGGATTCACGCGACACGCTTTAGCCTGTTGATTTTGCGCATGTCTTTATCCCGAAACCGCGCACACTTTCGGGAGACATGCTTTAACGCGCCGCCGCGACCAGAATCTCGGCCGGCAGGCGCTTGGCTGCAAGGCCTCCGGCGATGGCTTCCGCATCCTTGCCCTTGCCTGACAAAGCGAGCGCCTGGCGTCGGGTGATCAAAAGGCCTTCCGCAAGCGGGCGCCTGGCGGCAAACATGCGAGCGAGGAACGGGGTGCGGTCGGCGCGAGCGCGTGAAAAGCGGGCGGGGATGGTCTGGCGCGCTGCATGAATGGCGACCTCCTCGGTCCAGCCATCGGCGAGCCGTGCCCCTGGCTCCAGCAAAAGCAGCCATTCGCCCTTTGCCTGGCGGATGCCGGCGGCGATGCCGCCCTCAGCCAGAAAGTGGCAGCCCGCGTGCTCGGCGACGTAGTGCGTATGGTCGGTCGAGCCGCGATCGCAGACGATCACCTCGCGCACGAACCCCTCGACGGCCGCAGGCACCAGCGCGGCGAGGCTGCGCGCCAGCGCTTCCTCATGGTTGCGGGTCTCGATCAGCACCGTCAGCATCGTGGGGCCGGGCATAGCTGAAAGCACGGCAGCAAGCCAGTTGTGCAGTGCGAAGAGGCTTAATGCCCGGGCGGGCCTTTCAGCTCGAGCATGATACCGTCCGGGTCGCGCACGTAGATGGACAGGCTCTCGCCGCGCGCTCCGGCATGGACGGATTCCTCCTCGATCGGAACGCCGTGGCTGGCGAGATGCGCGCGCATGGCCTTCTCGTCGTGCCGTCCAAGCGCCAAGCACAGATGATCCATGTTGCGGCCCTTGCCGTCCGGCTTTGCCCAGGCGCCCTCGGGCACGGAGATATCAACGAGATTGATCAGTGCGGCGCCGGCGCGAAGCTGCGCCATGCCCCATTGCGGATAACGCTGCTCCAACCTGCAGCCGATCACCGTCTCGTAGAAGCGGATCGAGCGGTCGAGGCCGTTCACGACAAGCAGGATGTGGTCGAAGCCTTCGAGGGCAAAGGGCGGTTCGCCGTCCTTTTGAGCGCGTCTTGCAGCCATCGCGGTGCCTCCGGACGACGCAACATAGCATGGCTGCCCCGACGAGCGCGCGTCTCGCACACTCTCGGCGCGCCCAAGAAGGCAACGCCGTCGCTTCACAAAGTTCTTGCTTTGTTCTAAATCGACAGCTAGGAATGTTTTCACAAGACGCGGCGATTCGACCGCCTCGAAGCGGAGACCGGAGCAGCAGTGATGGGAGCGTTGCCGCGTAAGATGGAAGCGTTCGAGCGCGCCAGGGTGGAACCGATCCTGCGCGCCGATGTTGCCGCCTCAGGACGAGGCGGCACAGCGGCGATGGCCAATGCCATGATCGACGACAGCGGCGTGAGGGTAGACAGCGAGCGCAGGCGCGGACGCGGCGCCGGCCTGAACCCGACCGGCCGGTTCGAGCAACTCACCAAGCATGTGTTCGACGACGGGTGGAGCTCGATGGAGGAGCTTCCGCCGTTCAAGACCGAGGTGCAGATCGAAAAGCCGCGCACGATCATCACGCGCAACGAGTCCCCCGACATCTCCTTCGACCGCTCGATCAATCCCTATCGCGGATGCGAGCATGGTTGCGTCTACTGCTTTGCGCGGCCGACGCATTCCTTCATGGGCCTGTCGGCGGGGCTCGACTTCGAGTCGAAGCTCTTCGCCAAGCCGGACGCGGCAAAGCTGCTCGACAAGGAATTGTCGAAGGAAGGCTACCAGCCGCGCACCATCGCGATCGGCACCAACACCGATCCCTACCAGCCGATCGAGCGCGAGTACCGCATCATGCGCGAGATCCTCGAAGTGCTGGAGGCGCGCGGGCATCCGGTCGGCATCGTCACCAAATCGGCGCTGATCACCCGCGACATCGACATCCTGTCCCGCATGGCCGAGCGCGGGCTCGCCAAGGTGGCGCTGTCGGTGACGACGCTCGACCGGATGCTGGCGCGCACGATGGAGCCGCGGGCGGCGACCCCGCCGAAGCGGCTGGAGGCAATCCGCAAGCTGAGCGAGGCCGGCATCCCGACGGCAGTGATGGTGGCGCCGATCATACCGGGCCTCAACGATCCGGAGATCGAGAAGATTCTCGATGCGGCGAAGGCGGCGGGCGCGGAGAGCGCCGGCTATGTGATGCTGCGGCTGCCGCTCGAGGTCGCGCCGATCTTCAAGGACTGGCTGCTCAGGCACTATCCTGACCGCTTCCGTCACGTGATGAGCCTGGTGCGCTCGATGCGCGACGGCAAGGATTACGATTCGGAATGGGGCAAGCGCATGAGCGGCAGCGGACCCTATGCGTGGCAGATCGGCCGCCGCTTCGAGATCGCGGCGCGGCGGCTCGGCCTCAACAAGGAGAGGGCGAAGCTCAGGACCGATCTGTTCGTGGCCGGCAAGACCGCCGGGGAGCAGTTGCTGCTGATCTGAACGGCTGAGGGCGTCGAGCCCCGCCTGTGAGTTGCTGTGGAAAAGTTATCCCGTCCGGCACAAATCCCCGGCCGCAGACGGAGCCTTCCCGGACCGCCGCCCCTCATGGCCGGGAAGGGCTTGCGGAGAATCGGAGCCGATGCGAGCATCCCCGCACGATGGCTCGCGCGCGTTCCGATTCTCCGCTTCTTTTCGAGGTCGTCGAGCGCCCGACCTTCCGCACGGAAAGAAAGGCGATCGCCGCCGGCCAGTGGCCGGTTGCCGGACTCGACGAGGCCGGCCGCGGCCCGCTTGCCGGTCCGGTGGTCGCGGCGGCAGTCATCCTCAATCCGAAGCGTATCCCGAAAGGCCTCGATGATTCGAAGCGACTGACGGCTGAGGAACGCGAGACGCTTTTTGCCCAGATCATGAAGACGGCGCTGGCCGTCTCGTTCGCCTCGGTCGCAGCCGAAGGCATCGACCGCATCAACATCCTTAGAGCCAGCCTCGAGGCGATGCGCCGCTCGGTCGAGGCGCTGCCGATGAAGCCGCTGCTTGCGCTCGCCGACGGACGCGACGTGCCGCCGGGACTGCCCTGCGAAGGACGCGCGCTGGTCAAGGGCGACCAGCGCTCGCAGTCGATCGCCGCCGCCTCGATCGTGGCCAAGGTGGTGCGCGATTCGATGATGGGGAATTGCGGCCGCTGCGACCCGCGCTACGGCTTCGAGGTGCACATGGGCTACGCCACCCTGCGCCACCGCTCGGCCATCGAGGTGCATGGGCCGTCGAGCCGGCTGCACCGAGAGAGCTTCGCGCCGTTCCGGCTGGGCGGCGAGGAGATCGTTGAGGTGGAGGAAGAGTTCGAGTTGCTGGCGACCGGTTCGTAGTCGAGCTGCGGCGCAGCCCGACGGGAGCTCAATTCAGCTTCGACTTGACCTGCTCGACCGACGCAGAGAACAGCGCTGCGTCCGACTTCTGGTCGACCTTCTCGCCGAGTATCTTACGGGCAGCCTCGATCGCGATGTCGACGGCGTTGGCGCGGACCTCGTTCACGGCCTCGCGCTCGGCCTGGGCGATCTTCTGCTCGGCGAGAACAGTGCGCCGCGCGACATATTCCTCGGTGCGCTTGTGCGCTTCGTCGGCCAGTTGCGCGGCCTCGCGCGTGGCAGCCGCCAGAATGTCGGCAGCGTCCTGCTCGGCCTGCTTGCGCTTCTTCTGGTATTCGGCAAGCAGTTGCTGCGCTTCCTCACGCAGCTTGCGGGCCTCGTCGAGCTCGGCGCGGATCTTGACGGCGCGCGAGTCGAGCGCCTTGCCGATCGCGCCGGGCACCTTCGCATCGACGATGATGCCGATGAAGAGGACGAGCCCGGCGAAAGCCCAGTAGCTGGCGTCGAGCGGGATCGGGAGCACGCCCACCAGGATGAGGCCGGTGAGGACGACGAGAAACGCCACCGCCCACAGTAAAGCTTTCATCGTCGGCTCCTACTTGCGCGCCGCGGCGACGGCCGCGGCAACTTCGGCGTTGGTCACCTTGCCGCCGACCAGTTGTTCGACGATCGTCTGGGCGGTGTCGACCGCGATCGTTCCGACTTCCTTCATCGCCGCCGACTTGATGTCGGCGATGCGGGCCTCGGCAGCACCGAGCTTCCTGTCGAGCTCGGCCTCGGTCGCCTTGCGGCGGGTTTCGGCTTCCGCCTTGGCGCTGTCACGCGCCTGCTGGGCAATGGAGCCGGCCTTGTTGCGGGCCTCGGCAAGCTCCTGCTCGTAGGCCGCGACAGCAGCATCCGCCTCGCCTTTCATGCGCGCGGCCTGGTCGAGATCCTGGCTGATGCGGTCGCTGCGCACCTCGAGGATCGCCCCGATGCGCGGCAGGATCACCCGCTTCAGGAAGATGTAGAAAAGCCCGAAGGTGATCGCGAGCCAGACGAGCTGCGATGCAAAATGCGTCGGGTCGAAGGGAGGAAACGTCCCCTCGCCCGGATGCGCGCCGCCGCCTTCCGTATGGGCTTCGCCCTCGGCCACCGCTTCGGTCGCCGCATAGCCCGGTGTCACGAACATCGACTTTTTCCCCGTTCGCATCGTCCGGCCGCCAAATGCGGCCGGAATCGTCTCTCTTCAGCCGATCAGGCGAAGAGCAGCAGCAGCGCGACGAGCAGCGAGAAGATGCCCAGGGCTTCGGTCACGGCGAAGCCGAAGATCAGGCGGGTGAACTGGCCGTCGGCAGCCGACGGATTGCGCAGCGCGCCCGCCAGGTAGTTGCCGAAGATGTTGCCCACGCCGATGCCGGCGCCGCCCATGCCAAGGCAAGCGATACCAGCGCCGATTGCCTGTGCTGCATCAAGTTCCATTGTCCTACTCCTTAGGTGATCTATCAGATCGGTTGCAGTTGGTCGGAAGCGAGCCGCCGGTCAGTGTCCCGGATGGATCGCGTCGTTGAGGTACATGCAGGTCAGGATCGCGAAGACATAGGCCTGCAGGAAAGCGACGAGGAATTCGAGGCCGGTCAGCGCCACGGTCATGGCGAGCGGCAGGATCGCTCCGGCAACGCCGACGGCGCCCAGCGCCGAGAGCGAGGTGACGAAGCCGGCGAACACCTTCAGCGTGATGTGGCCGGCGAGCATGTTGGCGAACAGACGCACCGAGAGGCTGATCGGGCGCGACAGGAAGGAGATGATCTCGATCATCACCACCAGCGGCAAGAGGTAGCCCGGCACGCCGTGCGGCACGAAAAGCTTGAGGAAGCCGAGCCCGTTCTTCCAGAAGCCGTAGACGAGCACGGTGCCGATGACGAGCGCGGCAAAGGCGAAGGTCACGATGATATGGCTGGTGACGGTGAAGAAATACGGGAACATGCCGATCAGGTTCGCCACCAGGACGAACATGAACAGCGAGAAGACCATGGGGAAGAACCGCATCCCCTGTTTCCCCGCAGCGTCGCGCAGCATGTTGGCGATGAACTCGTAGGACATCTCGGCCATCGACTGGCCGCGGCCGGGGATCAGCGCCCGGCTGGAGGTCGACAGCAGCAGGAAGCCGCCGGTGACGACGACGGTCGCGGCCATGAAGAAGGCCGAATTGGTGAAGGAGAGGTCGACGCCCCCGATCTCGATCGGAATCCACTTCGCGATCTGAAACTGGTGGATCGGATCGTTGGCCACAGGGGCACCCCTCTTCGTTCCCGCCAAGCGGCGGACTTCATTTCCCAGGCGGTCCGGAGGGACCGTCTTGCGAACCCTTGCCGCCCGCCTCGGCCATCATGCCGGCCGAACGCAGCACATTGAGCACGCCAGCACAGAAGCCGAGCAGCAGGAAGACGATCAGACCCCAGGGCGAAATGCCTGCCACGCGGTCGACCAACCAGCCGATCCCAGCCCCGACCGCGATACCCGCGACGAATTCGCTGGAAAGCTTGAGCGCCTGTGCGAAACCGGAATTGTTGGTCGCGCGGGCACCCCCTGCCCCGTCACGCTCTGCCGGACGTCTCGATGAAAGCGATGCTTCGAGCTGTTTGCGGCGGCGTTCCAGGTCTTCGTCGCGGCCTGCCTGGCTTGCCTGATCTCCGGGCCCGGTGCTTCCGGTTTTGCCTGGTCCTCTGGACGCGGCCACCGCAACCTCCCTGCCCGGCCAGTTCGTCGCCGACTGCCGCTTCAAAGTCGCGCGCAACATAGTTAGGGGGCCTTGCCCCGTCAAGCCGACGCGGACAAGCTTATACCTTGTATTTTATGCTGATAAATCAATGGCTTAAATGACTGCGACAACGTGCGCAGCGGGCCGGTGAGCCGGGGAAGGAGAGAATCCCCGCCGCAGCCGGCGAGGAATGGGCATCTCAGCTCCAGCCGCCGCCATAGGTGCGGTAGAAAATGTGCAGCCCGATCTTCTTCATCTTCTCCATCGTGCCCGCCCAGCGCGGGCGCACATAGGTGGCATGGTAGTGAGTCGAGGAGCCGACCTCGGGGATGAAGATCTTGCCCGCCGTCACCGCCATCGCGATCTCCTCGGCCACGCGGTAATTGGACGGGTTGCGGATGCGATCCTTCTTGCCGTCGCAGGCGAAGGAGAACTGACAGCGGTTCTTCCAGGAATCGTTCTGGTAGACCACACCGCAGATCGTCTTCGGATAGGCGGGGTTGCGCACGCGGTTGAGGATCACCTGCGCCACCGCTGCCTGGCCCTTCAGGTTCTCGCCGCGCGCCTCGAAATAGATGCCATTGGCAAGGCAGGTCTGCTCGGCATCGGAAAAGACCGTCTCCGGCAATGGCCGCCCCATCCAGGAATGATCGCCGTCCGTGACGGGCGGGATGAAACGCCCTGCCATTTCCAGCTCCTCGTTGAGCAGGCTCTCGAAGGGCGAGGCTCGGGCATAGTCGGGCTCGGCCGGCGCATAAGCCGTCGCCAGGATGTCGGCTTTGTCGCTGGTGACAAGGTCGGCAAGGAAGGTCGGCACGCCGGGATCGGGCCGCTTCTCCTCCTTCACGTAGAAGGCGGTTGCAATGGCGATCTCCTTGCCCTTGATGCCGGGCTCGGCAAAGGCCATGCGCAGATCGCTGTCGAAGCCCGGGCGCATCAGGAAGGAGCTGCGTTCGAGCACCGAGCCGGCGTTGAACGCCTTCGGCGGCGCGACGGGCGCGATCTTGACGATGCGGCCCTTCTTTTCCGAGCGCATCACACGGTCCTCGTCCGGCACAGCATCGACCGCTCCGTTCTTGGCGCGGAAGGCGACCTGCCCGATGCCGGGCGCGGTGACGCCCGCGCCCGAGATCGAGCCGGTCACGTCGGCGTCGGTGAACGGCATTTCGGCGGAGTGGATCGACCCGGCGACGGATTTCTCGAGGTAGGTGCCCCAGCGAGCCCGGGTCGTCTCGGCTCCGGACACCATCGCGGTGATGTCCTGCTGCGCCGAAACGGTGGGAAAACCGATCCAGATGGCGCAGCCCAGAAGTAGCGGGGAAAGAAGCGACTGCTTGCCAGATGCGGCGGACTTCAGCCGCATGACTCGACGACGATACACAGGCACTCTCCGGGACGCGAACGGACAATTCGCATCAAAGTTGATCTATTAACCTTGAAGGAGGGTTAATGGCGGGATTGCCGCGGGATTGCGGCCCGGACAAAACGGAACAGCGTTAACGCAGTCTCATTCCATCCGCGCGCCGACGCGTGCGACAGCAGGCTTCCACGTGCGAAGGACCAATGCTTATCCCTTCTTTTTCGCCCGCCCGGCGAAAGGATTTTCCGAGGTGCGCAACGCCACCCGGATCGGCACCCCCGGCATGTCGAAGGACTCGCGCAGATTGTTGACCAGATAACGGACATAGGACTGCGGCAAAGCGTCCGGCCGCGAGCAGGACAGCACGAAACCGGGCGGGCGTGTCTTTGCCTGCGTGACATATTTGATCCTGAGCCGGCGCCCCGAGACGGCCGGCGGCGGGTTTCGTCCAAGAATTCCCTCCAGCCAGCGGTTGAGCTTGCCGGTGGAGATGCGCCGGTTCCACACACGGTGAGTGCGGATGATCGCTTCCATCAATTTGTCAAGCCCGCGGCCGGTCTCCGCCGAAACCGGCACCGCCTGCAATCCGCGCAATTGCGGCAGCAGCCGCTCCGTCTTCTCGCGCAAGTCGGCGAGAACCGCCTGCGGCTCATCGATCAGATCCCATTTGGAGAAAGCGATGACCGGCGCGCGTCCTTCGCGTGCGATCAGGTCGGCGATCTGCAGATCCTGCTTCTCGAAGGGGATAGTCGCGTCGAGAACGATGATCACGACCTCGGCAAAGCGGATGGCCCGCAACCCATCGGCGACCGACAGCTTCTCCAGCTTTTCCTGCACCTTAGCCTTGCGCCGCAGGCCGGCCGTGTCGAACAGCTTGATGCGCCGCTCGCGCCAGGTCCAGTCGACCGAGATCGAGTCGCGCGTGATGCCGGCCTCGGGTCCGGTGAGCAGCCTTTCCTCGCCGATCAAGGCATTGATCAGCGTCGACTTGCCGGCATTCGGGCGGCCGACGACCGCGATGCGGAGCGGCTTGGTCTCGTCATAGGCCGGCTCCTCGGCATCGGGATCGGTAATGTCCTCGCCAACCAGCGCCTCGCTTTCGGCCGGCGCATCCGGCTCTTCCTGCCGCGGCAGGGCGCGCTCTTCGCCGAGCGCCGCAACGATCGCGTCGCGCAGGTCGGGCATGCCCTGCCCGTGCTCGGCCGAAACCGGGACGGGTTCGCCGAAGCCGATCTCCCACGCCTCGGCCAAGCCGGCATCGGCGCCGCGCGCTTCGGCCTTGTTGGCGACGAGCACCACCGGCTTGCCGGAGCGGCGCACGATGGCGGCAAAAGTCCTGTCGTCGGGAAGGACGCCGGATTTGGCGTCGATCAGGAAAAGGATGACGTCGGCCTCGCGGATGGCAATCTCGGTCTGCGCCCGCATGCGGCCTTGCAGCGTCTGCGCAGCCGCGTCCTCGAAGCCGGCCGTATCGACCACGTCGAAGGCGAGATCGTAGAGCTTCGCCGCATGCACGCGGCGATCGCGGGTGACGCCCGGCGTGTCGTCGACCAGCGCCAGCCTGCGCCCGACCAGCCTGTTGAAAAGCGTGGATTTACCGACGTTAGGGCGGCCGATGATCGCTGCCGTAAACACCGATCCCTACGAAGCGGCGCCGGAGCCGCGGATCAGCTCGGCCAGCATCGAGGCCCGCTCGCGCGCCGTGCGCGGCGCGCCGTCATCGCCAGCGATCTGGTCGAAGAATTTGAGCGCGTCGGTCGCCTTGCCTTCCTTCCAGGCCGAAAGGCCGAGCGCCTCGCGGGCGGAATGGCGGAACGGGTTGGTGTCGGCGGTGAGCACTTCCAGACGCGACGACACGTCGGCGTAGACGCCGTTGTCGACCATCAGATAACCGGCCCGCAGCCGCGCCATGTCACGCACGGACGCGTCGATCGAGGAATCGTTGGCGACAGCATCGAAGCCGGCGACGGCGCCGGCGAAGTCGCCCTTCTCGGCGAGCACGGTCGCCGAACGCATGCGGGCAAGCAGCGGATAGGCGCCGTAGCCGTCCTGCTCGAGCTGCTTGAAGGCCGCAAGCGCCTCGTCCGGCTTGCCGCCATTGGCAAGCTCCAGCGCCTCGGAGAACGCATCACCCGATGCATTGGCGCGCGACTCGTTCCAATAATCCCAGACGACGAAGAGCGCAGTGCCGAGCACGACGAGCACGGCCAGCACGATCACGTATGGGCCGAAACGGTTCCACAGCGCCCGCGCCTGATCCTGACGGATCTCCTCGTTGACTTCCCTGATGAAACTGTCGTCCGACATGAAGTGCCCGTTTTCCGGCGTTTCCTGAGGCCGCCCTTTTATTGAGCCGCCCTTTTAGCGGAATTTTGTCGGCTGGGAAGAGGCGTCGCCTTGCGGACGGGCAAGGCGGCCAAATACCGGTCACATTTGCCGCCTTAACGTTTCGGGCGGATTTGTCGGTCTAGAGCAAATCCCGCACGGGCGGAGGTCGCTTTTCCACCCAGACTTGCACCAGAACGAGAATTTAGGGCGCTTCGCCTTGCGAAGCGCTCGAGACGCAGGGACGATGTCAGTAAGATTGCGTGTCAGCGGCGTACTCCTCGCCTCCACCCTGCTTGCGTCCGGCGCCGGCGCCGAAAGCCTGCAACCGGCCGACGCGGCCCCCAGGACGCAATATGTCATCATCTCCTTCGACGGGGCCGGCCCGATCGAGCAATGGCAAAGAAGCCGCGCGCTGGCGGCGAAGGCTGGCGCCAGATTCACCTATTTCCTCTCCTGCGTGTACCTGGTGGCGCAGGACGAGAGACGCACCTACCGCGCGCCCGGCAAGGGCGCAGGAAAATCCAATGTCGGGTTCGCCGGCTCCGCGGCCGACATCGGGGCGCGGCTTGACCAGATCTGGACCGCGCGCGGCGAAGGTCACGAGATTGCGAGCCACGCCTGCGGTCATTTTGACGGCAAGGACTGGACGAAGGGCGCGTGGGAATCGGAGTTCGACCAGTTCACGGCCTTGCTCGCCTCCGCCTATGCGCGAAACGGCATCGAGGGCGAGCCGGCGGGCTGGCGCGATTTTGCGCTGCATGACGTGAAGGGCTTCCGTGCGCCTTACCTGTCGACCGGCAAGGGCCTTTACCAGGCGATGGCCGCGAAGGGTTTTGCCTACGATGCGAGCGGCGTCTCGCGCGGTCCGGTCGCCGCGACGTCGGAAAAGGGCATTGCGCGCTTTGCGCTGCCGCAGATTCCGGAAGGGCCGAACGCCCGGCGCGTCATCGCCATGGACTACAACCTTTTCGTCCGCCATTCCGGCGGCTTCGAGAAGACCGATACGGACGCGGTGTTCGAGACGCGCACCTATGAGGCATTCAAGGCGGCGTTCGAGGCGCAGTACCGCGGCGAACGCATTCCCCTGCAGCTCGGCTTCCATTTCACGCTGATGAATGGCGGCGCCTACTGGCGCGCGCTGGAGCGTTTCGCGCTCGAAACCTGCGTCAAGCCTGGCGTGGTGTGCACCAGCTATGCCCGCTACCTCGAAGCGGCGCCGCCGGCGGCGGCGACGCCAGCGGCGGCCGGGCTGGGCGGCTAAAGCATGTCTTGGTCCCAAAACCGGGGCCACTTTTGGGAGACATGCTGTAGCCGGAGCCCGAGGCGGCGGCGTCCTCACCGCCCCGTCACGGAGCGCGCGCGGCACGCGCGCCCTTCTCGACTCAAGCCTCGGCCGGCTCGCCCCTGCGCGCCAGATACTCCTGATCGATGTCCGGCAGCGGCTCGCCGTAGATCGTTGCCTCGAAGGCGCGCAGGCGCTTGTAGATCGACAGCAGCTCGACGATCGTGGTCCAGGAATTGACCAGATATTGCAGCGAGCTGCGCACCTGCGCGAACGCATTCAGGATCTGGTTCATTGCACCGAGCGTGATCTTGCCGGCGACGATGGTCGGCGCAAGCACGATGTAAGGGAAGATGTTGTCGGTCTGGAGGTAGAAGATGCGGGCAACGTTGAAATACATGTAGTGGAAGTAGAGGCGGAAATAATTGCGCCGAACGTCGGCGAACAGGTCCGCCAACCTCGGCGGGTCGGCACGGCTCGCATCATCCTCGCCATACACCAGTTCCTTGCGATACGCGGCCTCGACCCGCTGGTTCTTGAACTCGAGGCCCGGCAGCTTGATGCCGACCAGCGCCAGAAACCCGGTGCCGAAGAGCGACCAGGCAAGGCCGACCACGACGAGCGCGTATGCGATCTCGCCAAAGATCGGGACCTCGGTGACGTTGGCCGAAAGCTGCAAGAGCACCGGCAGGAAGGCGATGAGCGTCATCACCGAATCGATCAGGCTCACTCCAAGCGTTTCGCTGATCGTCGCGAAGCGCATCGTGTCTTCCTGCACACGCTGCGAGGCGCCTTCGATGTGACGCAGCCTCGGCCAGTAGGCCACGTAATATTCGTTCATGGCGGTGCGCCAGCGGAAGACGTAATGGCTGACGAAAAAACGGGTGAGCACGGCGACCGCGACTGCCACGAAGGCGATGCCGGCGAAGCTTAGAAGGTAACCATAAAATTCCTCCAATGTGACCGGCCGCGTCTTGGCCAGTGCAGCCTGGATGAGATCGTAGAACGGCCCATACCAGTTGTTGATGGCGACCGAGACCTGCACCTGGAAGTAGGTTGAGAAGAGGATGAGCGCGGAGCCGAGGATCGACCAGTTCATCCATGGATGCGGGGAATAGAAGCGCCAGAACAGGTAAAAGAGCGCCGTTCCGACCGCGAAATAGATGTAGAACCAGATGAAAGGCGCCGACAGGAACACGGAGACGCCGATGATCGGCGCCTCTTCCGGCCCGCGCGGCGGCAAGCCGAATGCGGCGCCGAGCTGCTCGCCCCCGAAGAACCAGAGCACGATCAGGAGGATGCTCCAGAGAGCCGCGGAGATGAAGAACAGCCGGGGCTGCGGGAAGAACGAGACGAACACGGGCGGGATTTCCTTCTGGCGCGGTTGCGCAGGTTTCGGCGCATAAAGTCACAAATCGCCGGCAAAAGAAACGATGCGTAACGGCAACTACGGCGCGTGGCGTGAACAAGGTTCACGCTTCAGGCCTGCATCATGGCGAGTTTTGCGTCGCGTCCACGGTCCAGACGATTGCCGCTGCGGCAAGCAGGGTCAGCGCGGCGAGCACCGAGGGGAGCACGAAGCTGCCGGTCCATTCGGCCAGATAACCGGCAACGACCGGGCCGATGATCTGGCCGACACCGAAAGCGGCGGTCATCAACGCGAACAGGCGGCGTGGAGCCTGCGGCGCGAAGAGGCGCCCGACCTGGATGCCGACAGAGGTGATCGACACCATCGTGGCGCCGAGCAGCAGGGCGCCGACCAGCGGACCGGCTGCTCCCGGGATCGCCACGCTCGCGGCGACGCCGACGGCCTGGATCAGGAAGCCGACGGCGTAGCCGCGCACCAGCCCAATGCGCCGTGCGATCCAGCCAAGCATCTGCACGGAAGGGATCGCGATCAGCCCCGCCACCAGCCACACCGTCGTCTCGAGCACGCGGCCGCCATCATTGTCGCGCACGATGGCGATAAGGAAGGTCGCCGTGACGACGTAGCCGAACCCGAACAGGCCGTAGGACAGGATCACGCGAGCGAGCGCCCGGCTGGACGGCAGTCGCGGCTCGGCGGTCGGGCGACTTGTCGGAACCTGCCCGCGCTCGATCAAGGCAAAAGAAACGAAGAGGCCGACGAGCGAGACCGCGGCGGACGCATACCAGCCATCCTGCCACGGCGCGCCGTAGATGAAGAGGGCGCCGGTCATCACCGCCGAGAGCGCAATACCCAGTCCGACGCCGAGGAACTGCAGCCCGTGCAGCTCGCGCCGGCCGCTCACCTCGATGCGGGCTATGAGAATGGCGGCGACGAAGATGATCACGAAGGCACTGACCACGCCGGCGAAGAAGCGGAGCAGGGAAAAGACGGCAACGCTGGTCGTGAGCCCCATGGCGGCGAGCAGCACGATGTTGGCCACCAGCGAGAGGCGCAGGATGAGAAGCTCGCGGCCGCGGGCCCAGGCTCCGGCCGCGGCAAGCGCGCCAAGCAGGTAGCCGAGGAAGTTGGCCGAGGCGATGATGCCGGCGGCCGAAGCGCTAAGCGGGATCTCCTGCATCATAGCCGGCAGGATCGGCGTGTAGACGAAACGGCCAATGCCCATGGCGGCGGTCATGGCCAGCGCCCCGCCGATCGAGGCGCGCAGGATAGGGTCTAAGAACATCGGCGGCGACCATAGGGTCCGAAGCCCGCGGTGCAACGGGCCAGACGGGGTCGCCATAGTGCCAGCCCGACAAGATCAGGCAGCAGGGGCAGTCGGCAGTCGGAGCAGAGACCCTACCGCCTACCGCCTGGGTGGCGCCCGCGCGATGGAGGCCCTATGTGTGCGGCAGCCACCCTTCGACACCAGCATCGCGAGCCGCCATGACCTACCCGCAGAACACTCCCGCAATCGACCCGACCAAGCTCGACCGGCTCGCCGAAGTGGCGGTCAAGGTGGGGCTGAGGCTGCAGCCGGGTCAGGATCTTGTCATGACCGCCCCGATGGCCGCGCTGCCGCTGGTGCGGCGCATCGTCGAGCATGCCTACAAGGCCGGCGCCGGCCTGGTGACGCCATTCTTCGCCGATGAGGAAATCACGCTGGCGCGCTACCGCAACGCGCCGGATGAAAGTTTCGACCGTGCCTCGGGCTGGCTCTATGAAGGCATGGCAAAGGCCTTTTCCAACAATGCGGCGCGGCTGGCGATCGCCGGCGACAACCCGATGCTGCTTTCGGGCGAGGACCCGGCCAAGGTGGCGCGCGCCAACAAGGCGAATTCGATCGCCTACCAGCCGGCGCTGGAGAAGATCGCCGGCTTCGACATCAACTGGAACATCGTCGCCTACCCCAGCGCATCCTGGGCGAAGCTGGTGTTTCCAGGCGAAGACGAGGACGTTGCGGTCGCCAAGCTGGCCGATGCGATCTTCGCCGCCTCGCGCGTCGATATCGACGATCCGGTGGCGGCATGGGAAGCGCACAACGCCGCGCTTGCCGGCCGCACCGACTGGCTCAACCAGCACAAGTTTCATTCATTGCATTTCTCCGGCCCGGGCACGGACCTCACGGTCGGGTTGGCTGACGGGCATGAATGGGTGGGCGGCGCCTCGCCGGCCAAGAACGGGATCATCTGCAACCCGAACATCCCGACCGAAGAGGTCTTCACCACCCCGCATGCCCGGCGGGTCGAGGGCCGCGTCGCGAGCACCAAGCCGCTGTCGCACCAGGGCACGCTGATCGAGAACATCGAGGTGCGTTTCGAAGGCGGCGCGATCGTCGAGGCGAAGGCCTCGCGCGGCGAAGAGGTGCTGAAGAAAGTGCTCGACACCGACGAGGGCGCGCGGCGGCTGGGCGAGGTCGCGCTGGTGCCGCACTCCTCGCCGATCTCGAAGAGCGGGCTGCTCTTCTACAACACGCTGTTCGACGAAAACGCCGCCTGCCACATCGCACTCGGACAGTGCTATTCGAAATGTTTCGTCGACGGCGCCACGCTCACGCCGGACCAGGTTGCCGAACGCGGCGGCAACAGGAGTTTCATCCACATCGACTGGATGATCGGCTCCGACAAGATCGACGTTGACGGGGTCAACGCCGACGGCAGCCGCGTGCCGGTGATGCGCCAGGGCGAATGGGCGGCTTGACCTCTCTTCCTTCTCCCCGCTTGCGGGGAGAAGACTGCTAGCCGAAGACCTTTTCGTAAACCGCCGGCTTGAAGCCGAAGTGCAGCTCCTGGCCGGTGTCGAGCACCGGGCGCTTGATGAAATTGCTGTTTGTCGCGATCAGCGCCCGCGCGGCCTTCGCGTCAAGGCCGTCACGCTCTTTCTCGGGCAGCTCCTTGAAGCTCGCACTGCCCCTGTTGAACACGCTTTCCCAGCCGGCGCGCCTGAACCAGTCGTCGACCAGCTTCGGGTCGAGCTTCTCGACCCGGTAATCGAAGAAGCGATGCTCGACATTGTTGGCGTCGAGCCATTTGCGCGCCTTCTGCACGGTGTCGCAGGCCTTGAAGCCATAAAGGGTCGTTGTCATTTCCAAGCTCCGCAACTGGCAGGACGCGGCAGGAGACAATGGCGCCTCCGCTTCAGGCGAGCAGCGTCATCGCACATGATCCGGCGGAAAGGAACGGACTGTTCGACGCGACGTTGAACGGCCGGGCCAGCAACTGAGGAGCGAATTATGGAGCTGCACCGCGGACGTCTCATCGATCACATCCAGCTCGTGGTGAAAGACCTCGCGGCGAGCCGTCGCTTCTATGAGGCAGTGGGCAAGGCCGTTGGCGTTCCCATCGGCGGCGAATTCGACGGCTTCTTCTACCTTGACGAGCTCGGTGTCTCGTCGGCCGACAGTCCGGCGGCCCAGGGCAAGCTGACCGGCCGCCATCACATCGCCTTCCAGGCGAAGGACCGGGCAATGGTCGATGCGTTCCACAAGGCGGGCCTTGCCAATGGCGGCAAGGACAATGGCGCGCCGGGCGAGCGCGCGCATTATCACCCCGGCTATTATGCAGCCTTCCTGCTCGACCCGGATGGCAACAACATCGAGGCCGTCTACCACGGTGAGGCGGAGCGCAGCGCCGAGTCGGTGACGATCACCTTCGACGCACCTGCCTGAGTTCGCACCCGTTCATCAAGGGGTGGCGGCCCCCAGCGTCGCCATCACCTCCGCGCCTGTCATCAGGTCGGAGTATTTCTGGCCCATGTCGAAGAGGTTGGCATCGTGCGGGCCGAGCGCCCGGTCACCGACACAATCGCTCACCACGACCGTGCGGTAGTTGTAGCTCATCGCATCGATCACGCTGGCACGCACGCAGCCAGAGGTCGTGCAGCCGCTGACGATCAGAGTGTCCACGCCTCGCGCGATCAGCACTGCATTCAGATGCGTGCCGAAGAAGGCCGAGGCCTGTGTCTTGCGCAGCACCACCTCGCCCGATATCGGCGCGAGCGCATCGACCACGTGGCTGGCGGGCGCGGTCTCGGTCAGGCTCGAGAGCCGCGGCACCTTCCGGCACCAGAGGCTCGCATCCGAGCCATCCTCGGCATAGACGATGCGCGTGAAGATCACCGGCAGCTTGCGGCCGCGGCAGAAATCGAGCAGCGGGCGGGTCGCCTGCACGGCTTGCGGGATATTGCCGCCGCCCAGAATCTCGGGATCGTGGAAACCGTTGACGAAATCGATGACGAGCAGCGCCGGCACCTTGCCGATGCCGGTCTTCTGGCCGAACTGCTGTTTCTTGTAGACGTCAGTGTCCATGCACCCCTCCCCTCACCTTCCCGCGCCGGCGAAGTGGTCCAGCGAGCGCCTGAGATCCTCGGCGCGATAACCGCGGCCAATCACCACGATCGTGTTGTCTTCGCGCTCGTCCTCCTGCTCCGGCAGGATTTCGGGCGACTGCACGATCCTGCGCACACTCTGGAGCAGCAACCGTCCCGCCGGCGTGCGCACCACGCCCTTCACGCGCACGACGTCGTCGCCGCGCGCGTGCAGCAGCGCCGAGAGCCAGACGCTGAAAGCAGTCCAGTCGATCGTGTCGTCCAGCACCAGCCGTGCCGGGAAGATCGGCGGCTTCTCGGCTGCGCCCGAAAGATCGGGCAGCGCTTCCGGCTCGGCCTCGGCAAGCGGCAGCGATACCGTCTCGCCCTTCACGGCGCCGGAAATCGCAGCCCCGGGATTGAGGCGCCGAAGCGTGGCGATCAGGCGCTGCAGCGCCGTGTCAGCCTCGTCCGTCTTGGTGACGATCAGCCGGTCGGCGATCTCGATCTGACGGCGGCCGAGCGGCTCGGAGCGCAGTTGCGCCAGCGCGTGCAACGCATCAACAGCGACGATGACCTCACGCACCACGATGTGATGAACCAGCATGGGGTCGCCGCGGATCGCCTCAACGATCGGGCCGGGGTCTGCGAGGCCGCTCGTCTCCAGCACGATCTCCTCAAAGCGCCCGGCATCGGCGCGGCTGCGTTCGTCGCACAGGCGGCGAAGCAGCGCGATCAATTCGTCCCTGCCGGTGCAGCAGGCACAACCGCCGGCAAGCACCGTCAGGCGCGAAGAGCGTTTCAGCAGCGCGTCGTCCACCGGCGTTTCGGCCGCCTCGTTGACGATGACGAAGGCATCCGCGAAGCGCCCGGCATGCAATTGATGCCGCAGCCACGTGGTCTTGCCGGAACCGAGGTAGCCGCCCAGCACCGTCAGCCGCATGCGGCCTTCGGTCTTCACCTTTTCAGCGCTCCCCGATGAAACGCGGATCGAGCGGGTCTATCGGCCCACCAGCGAGTCTTTCGGCGGTCGCCCATACCTGCTCGAGATTGGGTACGATCTCCTCGGCGCCGAAGCGTGTGGCAATCTGTATGCCCGGCACGGTGGCGCCGTCATGCGCCGTCAGACCGTAGGCGGGCAGCACCGACTGCAGCACCTGCGCGCGGCGGAAACGGGCGCGCACGCGGTCGGACAGAGTGGCCGCGCCCGCCTCGGTCCAGTGGCCGGGAGCGGCAGGGAATCCGCAGCTCGCGCACATGTGTCTGAACTCCTTGAGCGGACAGGCGGAATCTAGCGCCGCCTGTCCGCCTGACAATCCTCAGATGACCGGCGGGCGCTTGCCGCTGGCGAACGGGTACTTCTTGCGGAAGTCGGTCGCAATGTCCTCGAAGGTCATCCACTTTATGCCGTCATGCTCGTTGATGTGCTGGATCAGCCGCTCGAGCATCAGCAGCACCTGCGGGCGGCCGGCCACGTCGGGATGGATGGTGAAGGCGAAGACCGCGTAGTCCATCTCGCGGTAAACCCAATCGAAAGCGTCGCGCCACAGATCCTCGATGTCGCGCGGGTTCACGAAGCCGTGGCTGTTCGGCGCCTTCTTCATGAACATCATCGGCGGCAGATCGTCGACGTACCAGTTGGCGCCGATCTCGACCAGGTCGATCTCCTTGCCGTGCTTCAGCGGATGCATCCAGTCCTTGGCCTTCTTGGAATAGTCGATGACGTTCCAGGAATCGCCGACGCGGGCATAGAAGGGCTGGAAGTCGCGGTAGCCCTGGCTGTGGTCGTAGGTGAAGCCGTACTTCTGCAAGAGAGCTGCGGTGGAATTCGACATTTCCCACCAGGGCGCGACGTAGCCGCGCGGCTTCTGGCCGGAAAGCTTTTCGATCAGCTCGACGCACTTGACCAGGACATCCTCTTCCTGCGTCGGGGTCATGGCGACCGGATTCTCGTGCAGATAGCCGTGCGCGCCGATCTCGTGGCCCTGGTCCACGATCATCTTCATCTGATCCGGGAAGGTCTCGATCGAATGGCCGGGAATGAAGAAGCTGGTCTTCAGGCGGTACTTCTTGAACAGATTGAGCAGGCGCGGCACGCCGACTTCCGAAGCGAAGATGCCGCGCTGGATGTCGGATGGCGAATCGCCGCCGCCATAAGAGCCGATCCAGCCGGCAACCGAGTCGATGTCGGTGCCGAAGGCGCACATGATCTGCTTCTTGCCGGACTTGCCCGACTTGGCCTGCTTTCCGGACTTCTTCGCTGCTGACTTTGCCATACCGCTCTCCCATCCTTTGAGGCCGTATCCACACGGCCTTCTCGGCAAATGTTCCCGGGATTGATAGGACCACGACCTCTTTGAGAAATCCAGATTATTCTTTATCCTCAACGTAAGGCCGGCAGGTAGAGCGCCGGTATTAAAATGAATTTGTTATCAATTGATGCAGGATTCAGATTGCCGACCAAGCCGACAGAAGCAGCCGACTACTCCGCCTGGATCGGCCGCGTCGAGGAAAGCCGAGACACGATCACGGCCGGCCCGCTTTCGCGGCTGTCGGCGACGCTCGATCGCAGCGATCCGATCCCTGCCGATGGCGACGCCGTGCCGCCGCTCGGACACTGGCTGTTCTTCCTGCCCGACGCGCCGCAATCTGAGATCGGCGCGGACGGGCATGCCAAGCGCGGCGGTTTCCTGCCGCCGGTGCATGAATTGCCGCGGCGCATGTGGGCCGGGAGCCGCATTTCCTTTGCGGGCGAAATCCGCGTCGGCGACAGGGTTACCCGCCGGTCGACCATCGCTTCGGTCAAGCGGAAGGAAGGCTCCGCCGGGCCGCTCGTCTTCGTCACGGTCCGCCACGAGATCGGCCGGACGGGCGAAACGCCGGCCATCATCGACGAGCATGACATCGTCTTTCGCGGGCTTGCGGCGCCGGCGGTCAAGGGCGACACGCAGAAGGCGGAAGCCGGTCGATGGCGGCGCGAGCTCGTTCCCGACGCGGTGACGTTGTTCCGGTACTCGGCGCTCACCTTCAACGGCCATCGCATCCACTACGACCGCGACTACGTCACACGCGAAGAAGGTTATCCCGGCCTGGTCGTGCACGGGCCGCTGATCGCCACGCTGCTCATCGATCTCGTCCGCCGGCAGGCGCCCGATGCGCGAGTCGAAAGTTTCTCCTTCCGTGCGATCTCGCCGCTCTTCGACGGCAATTCGATGAGCGTCAACGCAACACCGCCGGGTGCCGATGGCGTGGCCAGGCTGTGGGCGGCAAACCATGAAGGCGCGCTCGCCATGAGTGCGGAGGCAAAGCTCGCATGAGCCGGCCGCTCGACGGCGTGCTGGTCGTCTCGCTGGAGCAGGCGATAGCCGCGCCCTATTGCACGCGGCTGATGGCCGACCAGGGCGCACGCGTCATCAAGGTCGAGCGGCCCGACGGCGGCGATTTCGCCCGTGCCTACGACACGCGAGCGCGCGGCCTTGCCAGCCATTTCGTCTGGACCAACCGCTCGAAGGAAAGCCTGACGCTCGACCTCAAGGAGCCGGGCGCGGTCGCGGCGCTGAAGCGGCTGATCGCGCAAGCCGACGTGGTGGTGCAGAACCTCGCGCCCGGTGCGGCCGAACGGCTCGGTCTCGGCCATGCCGAGCTGCGTGCGGAGAACCCCCGCCTCATCACTTGCGCGATCTCGGGTTACGGCAGCGGCGGCCCGAGCGATGGGCGCAAGGCCTACGATCTGCTGATCCAGGCGGAGGCCGGCTTCCTGTCGGTCACCGGCACAAGCGATCAGCCGGCAAAAGCGGGCATCTCCATCGCCGACATCTGCGCCGGCGTCACCGCCTACCACTCGATCCTGGCGGCCCTGCTCAACCGCCACAAGACCGGCACGGGCGATCACATCGAAGTCTCGATGCTGGAAGCCATGACGGAGTGGATGGGCTTTCCCATGTATTTCGCTCTCGACGGCGCGCCTCCCCCGCCGCGCAACGGCGCCGGCCACGCCACGATCTATCCCTATGGCCCGTACAGGACCGCCGATGGCGAGGTCTTCTTCGGTCTGCAGAACGACCGCGAGTGGGCAGCTTTCGCCGAGACGGTGCTGCAGCGACCCGAACTTGCGGCGGATGCACGTTTCAAGGGCAATGCCGGCCGCGCCAATGCGCGCGCCGAACTCGAGCCGATCATTGTCGGAGTGCTTTCGAAGCTTGCGACGGAAGCGGCAATCGCACGCCTCGACACAGCCGGCATCGGCACGGCGCGCGTCAGCGACATGGCGGCGCTATGGGCGCATCCCCAGCTTGCGGCGCGGCAGCGCTGGGCCGAGTTCGGATCGTCCGCAGGGCCGCTGCCGGGGCTGAAGCCGGTGAGCGGCGAAGGCTGGGAGCCGCGGCTCGATCCGGTGCCGGCGCTCGGTGAACACACGGATGCCATCCTCGCCGAGTTCGGACTAACGACGCTCGCCGCCGGGAAAGGACAAGAATGATCCCGAAGCCGGACAGCCACCAGGAAATGCGCGAGGCGCTGCGTGCTCTCTGCGCGGCATTCCCGGCCGAATATCACCGCAAGCACGACGAGGCGGCGACCTATCCGGTCGAGTTCATCGACGCGCTGACCAAAGCCGGCTGGCTCGCTGCCATGATCCCCGAAGAGTTCGGCGGTTCAGGCCTCGGCCTCACCGAGGCCAGCGTCGTCATGGAAGAGGTGAACCGCTCCGGCGGCAATGCCGGCCACTGCCACGGCCAGATGTACAATATGGGCACGCTGCTCCGGCACGGATCGGGCGAGCAGAAGCGCTATTTTCTGCCGAAGATCGCATCCGGAGAATTGCGCCTGCAGTCGATGGGCGTCACCGAGCCGACGACCGGCACCGACACCACGAAGCTCAAGACCACCGCGGTCAGGAAGGGCGACCGTTATTTGGTCAACGGCCAGAAGGTGTGGATCAGCCGCATCCAGCATTCTGATCTGATGATCCTGCTCGCGCGCACGACGCCGCTCTCCGAGGTGAAGAAGAAATCGGAAGGGCTGTCGATCTTCCTCGTCGACCTCAAGCAGGCGATCGGCAAGGGCCTGACCGTCAAGCCGATCCGCAACATGGTCAACCACGAGACGAACGAGCTCTTCTTCGACAGTCTGGAAATCCCGGCAGAAAGCCTGATCGGCGAGGAAGGCAAGGGTTTCCGCTACATCCTCGACGGGCTCAACGCCGAGCGCACGCTGATCGCGGCCGAATGCATCGGCGACGGCTGGTGGTTCATCGACAAGGTCAGCGCCTACGCCAAGGAACGCATCGTCTTCGACCGCCCGATCGGACAGAACCAGGGCGTGCAGTTCCCGATCGCGCGCGCCTACGTGAACGTCTCGGCAGCCAATCTGATGCGCTTCGAGGCGGCGCGCAAATTCGATGCGCATGAGGACTGCGGTGCGGAAGCCAACATGGCGAAGCTGCTCGCGGCGGATGCTTCCTGGGAGGCAGCGAATGTCTGCCTGCAATATCATGGCGGCTTCGGCTTCGCCGCCGAATACGACGTGGAGCGCAAGTTCCGCGAGACACGGCTTTATCAGGTCGCGCCGATCTCGACGAATTTGATCCTCTCCTACGTTGCCGAGCACATTCTCGGCCTGCCGCGCTCCTTCTGAGGTCTTTGTCCATCATGCCCCGCAACCCCAGGCTTCAAGCGGCGACCGGCACGGAAAGCGCCACGCTCGCTGCCTTCGCATCGTCGCTCCGCTTCGAGGATGTTCCGCGCGCGGTGGTCGATCGGACGGTCGACTTCTTCGTCGACTGGGCCGGCTCCACGCTTTCCGGCGCCGGCCAGCGCGCGATCGTGGCGATGGAAAAGTTCGCAGCCGCGATGGGGCCGGAAAGCGGGCGCTCCGAGATCCTCGTCTCGCGCAAGCTCACCTCGCCGCTCTTCGCAGCACTCGTCAACGCCGCCGCCTCACACATCTCCGAACAGGACGACGTGCACAACGGCTCCGTCTTCCATCCGGCGGCGGTCGTCTTCCCCGCCGCGTTGGCGACCGCGCAGCATATCGGCGCCTCTGGCCGCGACTTCATCGCGGCGAGCGTCGCCGGCTACGAGGTCGGCATCCGCATCGGCGAGTTTTTGGGGCGCTCGCACTACAAGGTTTTCCACACCACAGGCACGGCCGGCACCGTGGCAGCCGCGGTTGCGACGGGACGGCTGCTTGGCCTCGACGCGATGGGGATGCTGCACGCACTTGGCTCGGCCGGAACGCAGGCCGCGGGCCTGTGGGAGTTCCTGCGCGACGCGGCCGACTCCAAGCAGCTTCACACGGCGAAGGCCGCGGCGGACGGGCTGACTGCCGCCTTTCTCGCGAAAGATGGCTTCACCGGCGCGAAACGCATTCTCGAGGGTGCGCAAGGCATGGCCGCCGGCATGTCCGAAGATGCCGATCCTGCCAGGCTGACCGATCGGCTCGGCTCGCGCTGGACGGTGCTCGAGACCTCCTTCAAGTTCCACGCCTCGTGCCGGCACACGCATCCGGCCGCGGATGCCCTGCTCAAGGTGATCGAAGACCATGACCTGAAGCCCGGCCAGATCGACCGGGTAATTGCGCATGTGCACCAAGGCGCGATCGACGTGCTTGGCCCGGTCATTGACCCCGTCAGCGTGCATCAGGCCAAATTCTCGATGCCGGCCACGCTCGGCCTCATCGCCGTCCACCGCCGCGCCGGCATGGCCGAGTTCGACGGTTATCTTTCCGATCCACAGGCTCGCGGCTTCCTCGACCGCGTCGCAATGAAGCTCGATCCGGATGTGGACGGCGCCTATCCGAACCGCTGGATCGGCAAGGTCGAGGTGAAGATGGGCGACGGTCGCGTGCTTTCGGCCCGTGTCGACAAGCCGAAAGGCGATCCCGGCAACACGCTGTCGCGCGACGAGATCGACAGCAAGGCTCGGCGGCTCGCTGCCTATGGCAAGTCCGTGACGGATAGCGAAGTCGACGCCGTCATGCATCGGCTGTGGTCGATCGAAAAGCAGAACGCGGTCGGGCGTCTGATTTAGGGGCGTTCAGAAAGAATACGGCTTACATCGCAGCATTGACTTGGCCATTTTGTTCATGTTTTGTTCCCACTGGCGATGGCGCCGAGTGTGCATATGCGTGCGACCGATCAAACTGCGTTCGACTTCATTTCGGAGTCGCCCGGGAGGCCAAAGAAGGCCGAGCGGATTTTTGTTGGCGTCTTCCCAGACACCTATGCGGCAAAGGCGATCGAGACCGTGGCGAGGAACATCGCTGGCGAAGTCGCGTTGGGGCAGCGATTGCTGGAGCGCGGGCGCTACCACGTGTCGCTCGCTCACATCAGCGATCGCGACCGCCTCCGCAGCAGGGATGAGTTCGCCTTCACGTCGGCAGCTCGGCTCGTACAGCTCCCGGCATTCGATGTGTCGCTCAGCCAGGCGGGCAGCGTTCGCGGCCCGCCAAGACGCGGTGGGCCTCCGCTTCATCCTCTTGTCCTGCTTGCGGACAAGGGACCGATCGCCGATCTGTTCGACTCGCTCGGCGGCCATTTGCGCAATGTCGGTGTACGGGTCGGCGGGCATTTCACGCCGCACATCACGCTGGCCTACAGCACGCAGTTCGTCTCGATGCGCACCATTGAGCCGATCCGGTTCACCGTGCGCGAGTTCGTGCTGATCCACAGCGAGCGGGGGCGGACGAAATACAACGTTCTGAGGAAGTGCCCGCTGAGCTGAGGGCGCTTGGCAGCGTCTTACCGCCGCGCCTTCAACCAAGCCGCATAGCTGCGCACGCCGTCCTCCAACGCGATGCGCGGGCGGTAGTCGAGGTCGCGGGCGGCGGCGGAGATGTCGAAGCGGGCTTGCAGATCGTCCATCGGGTCGGCGCCTGCATCGATCGTGATGTCGGCTGCAGGCAGCACATGCCGAACGACCGCCGCCACCTCGCTGAACGTCAGATAGCTGTCGCCGGAGATCGTGTAGGCGCGCTGGCCGAAGCGCGGCGCGTCGAGAGCGAGCAGGATGGACTCGGCGACGTCGTCGACATGGACATATTGCTTGTAGAAGTCGCGCCCATACGGGAAGTGCGTAGGACGGCCGGCCTGCGCGTCCTCGATCATGGTGCGGATGGCGCAGGCCGTGGTGCGGCCGGGGCCGTAGACCCAGGCAGGCCGCAGGCTGATCACATCGACGCCGTGCTGGCGCAGATACCCTTCGGCCAGCGCCTCGCCGGCCATCTTGCTGGCGCCATACACCGTCGACGGTGAAAGCGCGACACTCTCCGGCACCAGGTCGAGGCCGGCCGGTGTGCTGCCATAGGCGCTGACCGACGAAAGGAACACGACGCGCCGCATCTTCTTCACCCGCGCCAGTTCGAGAATGTTGGCGGTGCCGACGATGTTCGACTGCACGATCAGATGCGGGTTGTCGCGCGCCACCATCGGGCCGGAGATCGCGCCGCAATGCAAGATCGCCGTCGCCCTGGCGCCGAGCTCATGCAGGCGGTGCACCTCGGTCAGGCCGCAGCCGATGATGCCCTCGCCTTCGATCTGGTCGGTGGCGATGACCGTATCACCGCGCTCTCTGAGCCGCTGGTGCAAGGCGCGTCCAATGAGACCGGCAGCACCCGTGAGCAGAATGGTCTCGCCCATCCCACGCCTCCATCAGGATTGGAAAGCGGCCGGGACTGGCCCGGCCGCCGGGAGAAGAAATCAGACGCCGATCGGCATGTGCTCCGGAGAGCGGGTGACAGCGCGCGGCGCGGTCAGTTCCTTCCAGGTCGACAGCGCCTTGTTCACAGCCGGGAAGGGCTTGCGGTGCAGGAGCTTGCCGCGGCCCGGCTTCGGCTGCGAGTTCTGGCCGTAGGACCAGACCACGTCGCCACGCGAAAGCGTGTAGCGGGCCTGGCCGTTCACCTTGAAGCCCTCGAACACGTTGTAGTCGATGATCGACTTCTGATTTCCGGCAGAGATGGTCTTCGATATCCCCGGATCCCACACGACCAGATCGGCATCGGAGCCGGGCAGGATCGCACCCTTCTGCGGGTAGATGTTGAGGATCTGGGCGATGTTGGTCGAGGTCACCGCCACGAATTCGTTCGGCGTGATGCGGCCGGTCTCGACGCCTCTGGTCCAGAGCACCGCCAGCCGGTCCTCGAGCCCGCCCGTGCCGTTCGGGATTTTGGTGAAATTGCCGACGCCGGTGCGTTTCTGCGCGGTGGTGAACGCGCAGTGGTCGGTCGCCACCACCTGCAGCGAGCCGGACGACAGGCCGGCCCAGAGCGAATCCTGGTGGCTCTTGTTGCGGAAGGGTGGGCTCATCACGCGCTGGGCCGCGTAGTCCCACTGCTTGTTGAAATATTCGGTCTCGTCCAGCGTCAGGTGCTGGATCAGCGGCTCGCCATAGACGCGCATGCCTTTCTGGCGCGCGCGGCGGATCGCTTCATGCGCCTGTTCCGACGAGGTGTGAACGATGTAGACCGGCACGCCAGCCGCATCCGCGATCATGATGGCGCGGTTGGTCGCCTCGCCTTCCACCTCAGGCGGGCGCGAATAGGCGTGCGCCTCGGGGCCGGTGCTGCCTTCGGCCATGTATTTGGCCTGCAGGGCAGCAACGATGTCGCCATTCTCGGCATGCACCAGCGGCAGCGCGCCGAGGGCGGCGCAACGCTGGAACGAGGCGAACATCTCGTCGTCGTTCACCATCAGCGCGCCCTTGTAGGCCATGAAATGCTTGAAGGTGTTCACGCCGCGCGCGATCACCTTCTCCATCTCGTCGAAGTGTTTTTTCGACCAGCCATTGACGCACATGTGCAGCGAATAGTCCGAGGAGGCCTGACGCCCGGCGCGCTCTTCCCATGCGTCGAGCGCGGCGATCATGCCGTCCGGGCCGGGGATGACGAAGTCGACGACCAGCGTCGTGCCGCCGGAGAGCGCCGCGAAGGTGCCGCTCTCCCAGGTCTCGGCTGCGGTCGTGCCCATGAAGGGCATTTCGAGATGGGTGTGCGGGTCGATGCCGCCCGGCATCACATAGGCGCCTTTGGCGTCGACGGTCTTGTCGCCCTTCAGATTGGGGCCGATGGCCGAGATCTTCTCGCCCTCGATCAGGACGTCCGCTTCGTAGGTCCGGTCTGCGGCGACGATGGTGCCGCCCTTGATCACTGTCGACATTTGTCGGTCTCCCCTATGGATACGAATACTCTAAGCATGCATGCCCGCGCCTGTCATGCTTCGGGCGGAGGCACAGCCCCTTTGCGCTCGACGATCAACCGGTAGGCCTCGGGCTCGCGGTGCTTGGCGAAGTTGAAGATGGTCTCGCGGTAGCGTTTTCCCAGATCGAGATCGCAGCGCGCCGTGATCACCTCGTCCTCCAGCGACACGGCCTGCGCGATGATCTCGCCCGACGGCGCGATGATCACGCTCTGGCCGACCATGTTCGAACCTTCCTCGACGCCGCATTTGGCCGTGCCGATCACCCAGGTCGAGTTCTGGTAGGCGCCGGCCTGCATCGACAGATGGTTGTGGAACTGGGTCAGGCTGTCGATATCCTTGTGGCCCGTATGGTCGTAGGGCGTGTTGTAGCCGAGCATGACCATCTCGACGCCCTGAAGGCCCATGACGCGGTAAGTCTCGGGCCAGCGGCGGTCGTTGCAGATGCACATGCCCATGACGCCGCCGAAGGCGCGCCATACGCCGAAGCCGAGATTGCCCGGCTCGAAATAGCGCTTTTCCAGATGCTGGTGCGTGCGGCCGGGCTGCGGCTCGGCGTGGCCGGGCAGATGCACCTTGCGGTACTTGCCGACGATGCTGCCGGAGCGGTCGACCAGGATAGAGGTGTTGAAGCGGCGCTTGCGCCCGTCCTCGAATGCCAGTTCGGCATAGCCGAGATAGAAGCCGACGCCGAGCTTCTTCGCCTCGTCGAAGAGCGGCTGGGTCTCCGGCCCGGGCATCTCCTTCTCGTAGAAGCCGTCGAGCTCGGCCTCGTTCTCGATCAGCCATCGCGGGAAGAAAGTGACCAGCGCGATTTCGGTGAAGACGACCAATTCGGCGCCCCTGCCCTTCGCCTCGCGCAACATGGCGATCAGGCGACGAACAGTATCCTTGCGCGTCTCGGAGCGCGCGATCGGCCCCATCTGCGCTGCCGCCGTCTGGACGATGCGTGCCATTGTTCAACCTCCCTGAAGTACCGCCCCATGCCGGCCGGCAAGGAAACGATGAATCTCGGTGTGGTCGGCGCCTTTGCCAAGCGCAGCCGATGCGGCTGTCCAGAGTTCGGCGGCCGTGCGTGCCCCGATTGCTTCGACGCCGATCTCCTCGGCAAGCTCGGCCGCAGTGCGCAAATCCTTCGCCATGAGCGCCATCGAGAAACCGGAGGCGAAGCTGCCTGAAAGGATGAAAGGCTTCAGCTTCAGCTCGGTCGAATTGTTCCGGCCGGTCGAGGCATTGAGCACGTCGACCAGCACGGCCGGATCGATTCCGAACTTCTCTGCGACCAGCAACGCCTCGCATGCTGCGGCGAGGCCGGCGGCGGAGACATAATTGTTGAGAGCCTTGATGGCATGCCCCGAGCCGATCGGCCCAGTCTCGAACACTTTGCCCATCGCCGACAGCAATGGCCGCGCCCGGGCAATGTCGCTCGTTGCGCCACCGGCCATGATCGCCAGCGAGCCTTCCGCGGCCCGCCTCACGCCGCCCGATACCGGCGCGTCGATCAAGGCGATGCCGATGGCTGCGAGTTCCGCAGCGAGCCGCCGCGTGCCGAGCGGCGCAGATGAGCTCATGTCGATGACCAGCGCGCCCGGCTGCAAGGATTTGGTTGCGGCACCCGAACCGAGCAGCGCTTCGTGTACGACAGCGCCATCGGGAAGCATCGTGATCAGAAGCCGAGCCCCGCCAGCCGCTTGCTTCGCTGTGGCGAAGGCCTGGCCGCCTCGCGCCTCAAATGCCTTGCGCGCGCCGTCGGAAATGTCGCTGCCGCGCACGGCAAATCCGGCGCCGATGAGGCGTGCCGCCATCGGCAGGCCCATCATGCCGAGCCCGAGGAAGGCGATCGGGCCGACCTCCGAAGCGTCAGTCAATGCCCATCTCCTTGAAGACCTCCCTGGCGATGCGGAAGGAATCGAGCGCTGCCGGCATGCCGCAATAAACGGCAACCTGCAGGAAAATCTCCTTCAGCTCGTCCTTGGTCAGCCCGTTGTTGATCGCGCCGCGAATGTGGATCTTCAGCTCATGCGGCCGGTTGAGCGCGCTGATCATGCCGAGATTGAGCACGGAGCGCGTGCGCCGGTCGATGCCCGGCCGGTTCCAGATTTCGTCCCAGCAATATTCGGTGGCCAGCCGCTGCAGGTCCCAGTTGAAATCGTCGGCCTGCTCGAGCGAGCGGTCGACATACTCCGAGCCGAGCACGGCACGGCGGGTCTTCAGGCCCTTCTCGAATTTTTCCGAACGCGGTTTTGCGTTTGCCATCACTTGTCCTCGCTGTTGCCTACGATTGGTTCGAAGGCCAGCGCCGCGCCAAGCAGCCGGTCGTCCTCGCCGTGCCCGGCAGAGAAGAGAATGCTGGTCGGCATGCCGTTGCCGTTGCGGCCGTTCGGCATCGCCACGCCGCAGAGATCGAGAACGTTGCCGATCGTTGTGTTGCGCAAGGCCCTCAGATTCCAGGTGCTGAAGGTCTCGTCGTCAGACTCCAGCAGCGAGACCTCCGGTGCCGTGATCGGCGTCGTCGGCATGACCAGCAAGGCGCCGCCGAGATAATATTTCAGCTTTGCGATCAAGCGTCGGCGGCCGCGTTGGATCGAGATCAGATCGTTGGCCGACATCTTCTTGCCGGCCATCGCGCGGCTCACGACGCGCCGGTCGATCATGGCGACCCTCTCGCTTTCGAAGATATCACGGTATTCGTGGTAGGCTTCCGCGGCCGTGATCGTGCCGTAGGTGGCGTTCATCTCCAGCACGTCGTCGAGCATGGTGACGGGCTCGCGCCGGATCGTCGCGCCGGCCTTGGCCAGCGCTTCGAGAGAGCGTTCGAAATTGTCGGCCACCGCAGCTTCTGCGTCGTCGAGCACCACATTTGTCGGCGCGATCAGCGTGACGTCGCCCGGGTCGGCGCGACGCACCGTCGACGTGACAGCGCCGCGCATGACCATATCGAGCAGCAGGCAGTCCTCGACCGTGCGAGCCAGCGGGCCGATCGTGTCGTAGGTTTTCGCCAGCGGCACCAGGCCGGTGGCGTCGATGCGGCCGGTGCTTGTCTTGAAGCCGACCACGCCGTTGAACGAAGCCGGGATGCGAACCGAACCGCCCGTGTCGGAGCCCACCGCGCAAGGCACGAGGCGCGCCGCAACTGCGGCGCCGCTTCCCGAAGACGAGCCGCCCGGCGAGCGCGGCACCTTGCGGTCGTTCGGGTTGACCGGGGTGCCGTAATGCGGGTTCAGCCCGACACCCGAATAGGCGAGCTCGGTGAGATTGAGCTTGCCCATCGACACCATGCCGGCCGCCGCGGCATTGGCGACGCAGGCGATGTCTTTCGTCTTTACGGGCTGGTCGAGGAACAGCTTGGAGCCGGCGGTGGTCTTCGATCCTGCGACGTCGAACAGGTCCTTCCAGCCGATCGGCACGCCGTCGAGCGGCGAGGCCGGCTTGCCGTTCTTGTAGCGGGCCGCGGCCGCCTTCGCTTCCCTGCGCGCGCGTTCGGCAGTCACCGCGATGAAGATGTTGTCGCCGCGCGCCTTCTCGATCCGCTCGAGCAGGCAATCGACGACCTCGACCGGACTGGCCTCGCCCGAGCGATAAGCCAAGGCAATCCCGGTCCCGGTGCGGCTGGCGATGTCATCGATGCTCACTGGCGTCTGTTGCTCCCTGCACTCAACAGCCGTCACGGCCGTTCTCTTCGTTTCACCCATGCCCGCGCGGCGACCGTTGCGTCAGTCGCCGACTCGGGTTAGACGTCTGCCTGCCGTGCAGCCAAGCGGCTGAATTCGCACGGCAATTTCGAAAAAATATCCTCCCGCGCTTCGGCTGTCGCCGCGCACGTCGTTACTGCCTGCAGTCCGCCGCTCGGCGCGGAGCGGCTTATTGTTTCCTTTAGTGACCGCCCTCCTCCTGATAGGGGTCGGCAGCGCCACCGCTGTCGGCCTTGCTCAGGATGTGGACATCCTCGGTCTTCCAGCTCGCGACAACGGCGTCGCCGGTATCGACGGCTTCCGCGAAATAGGCCCGGTCGGAGACGTTGGCGACAAACAGACCGCTGCCGGTCTTCATTGTCACCTTCACGTAGCTGCCCTGGTACTCCGTCGTCTCGACCACACCGCCGACCGAATTCACCGCGCCGGTCGTACCGCCGCTGCTCTTCTTGAGGTCGATATGGTCGCGCCGGACGGATACCGACATCGGCGTCCCCTTCACAGGCGTCGCCCCACCGGCGAGCGCCTCGACAACTGCCCCGTCGGCGGTCTTCAACCGGATCACATTGCCGGCGCTCTCGACGGCTCCGGTCATCACGTTCTGACCACCCATGAAACGCGCGACATAGGGTGTCTTCGGCTTGTCGAAGATCACATTGGCAGTGTCGGCCTGGTCGATGCGGCCCGTGTCCATGACCACCACCATGTCGGCAAGCGCGATCGCCTCCGGCTGCGTATGGGTGACGTGCACGAAGGTGATACCCAGCTCGTTCTGCAGGCTCTTCAGCTCGCCGCGCATCCTCAGCCGGAGGAACTCGTCCAGCGCCGAAAGCGGCTCGTCGAGCAGCAGCACGCGCGGGTTGGTGATGAGCGAACGGGCGAGCGCCACGCGCTGCTGCTGGCCGCCCGAAAGCTGCGCCGGCATGCGGTCCTTCAGATGGTCGAGCTGCACGCGCTCGAGCATCTCGGCGGCGCGCTTGCGCCTCTCTTCTTTGCCGACGCTGCGCATCTTCAGGTAGAAGGCGACGTTGTCGAGCACGGTCAGGTGCGGGAAGAGCGCGTAGCTCTGGAACATCATCGCCGTGCCGCGCTCGACCGGCGGCTTGCCCACCACCATCTGGTCGCCGATCCAGATCTCGCCCGCGGTCGGCGTCTCGTGACCGGCGATCATGCGCAGGATCGTGGTCTTGCCGCAGCCCGAAGGCCCGAGCAGGCAGCAATAGGAGCCGTGCGGGATCGTCAGGTTGATGTTCTCGACGGCGTAGGTGTTGCCGAACTTCTTGGAGACGTTGGCCAGCCGGATCTCGCCGAAACCCTGCTCGTTGGCGGCGCCCGGAGGGGGCATCTTGGTCATGCTGTTCATCGTCTGCGGGACCGTCTGCGTTGGATGATAATGATGGAGGTGAGCGCAATCGCGATCACCGCGAAGGAGACGACGGTCGTCACGGTGCCGAGCGCGTAAAGCGCCGGCGAGGTGACGTTGGTGGTCATCGTCCAGATCTCGAGCGGCAGCGTGTTCTTCGATCCGACGGTCAGCCAGGAGCGCGGGAACTCGTCATAGGAAAGCGTGAAGCCGAACAATGCAACCGCGATCATGCCCGGGAAGACGATCGGCACCACCACATCCTTGACCGTCTGCCAGCGCGAGGCGCCGAGGTCGTGCGCGGCCTCCTCGTATGACGGGCTCAATCGGCCGAGCACGGCAAACATGATGAGCAGGCCGAAAGGCAGCGCCCAGGAAAGATGCGCGCCGAGCGCGGAGCCGTACCAGCTCGCCGAGAGGCCGAGATAGCGGAAGGTGACCAGCACGCCGATCGACAGCACCAGGCCGGGCACGATCAGGCTCGAGATGGCGGTGTAGAAGATCGCGGTCGAGCCGCGGAAGCGGCGGCGGAAGGCGAAGCCCGCGGTGACCGAGATCAGCACGGTGAGGATCATCACCATCAACGCCAGCGGCAACGAGCGGCTGAATGCACCAACCACATCGCCGGTCCGCCGCGGGTTGAACAACTCGTCGAACCACATCAGCGACGGATCGCGCAGCGGGAAGACGAGCGACGCCGAAGGCCCCTGGAACGACAGAACGAGGACCGCGATCATCGGTCCATAGAGGAAGACGACGAACAGCGCGAACAGGGCCGCCAGGACGTAGAAGGTCCAGGCGCGCGGTCCGTAGGAAGGGTTCGACGCGGCCATCTCTACCTCACCAGTTCCTTGCGCACGTCGACCAGCCGGAAGATCGCGGTGGCGATCAGAAGCACCACGATCAGCAGGATCACGGCGTTCGCCGCCGCACGCGGATAGTTGAGGAACTGCAGATCGTTGAACATGCCGGAGGTTGCCGAGCCCGACATGCCGCCGCTCATCACCGAGACGACGAAGAAATCGCCCATCACCAGCGTCACCACGAACAGCGCGCCGAGCGCGATGCCGGTCTTGGAGAGCGGCAGCACCACGTTCCAGACGACATCCCAGCGCGAGGCGCCGGCATCGACCGCAGCCTCGAGCAGCGATTTGTCGATGCGCGCCATCGAATTGAAGATCGGCACGATCATGAACAGCGTGAACAGGTGGACGTAAGCCACCACGACCGAGAAATCGGAATAGAGCAGCCAGTCGAGCGGCTGGTCGATGATGCCGGCGCTCATCAGGCCGTTGTTGATCAGCCCTTCCTTGCCGAGCACCGGCCGCCACGAGATCATGCGGATGATGTTCGACGTCCAGAACGGCACGGTGCAGACCAGGAAGAGGCCGATCGCAGTCAAGAGATTGCGAACGTGAAAGACAAGGAAATAGGCGATCCAGAAGCCGAGCACGAAGGTGATGACGAGCACGATCAGCGTGAACTTCACCGTCGACAGATAGAGCGCCCAGGTGGTCGGGTTGGTCAAAAGGTCGACGTAGTTCTTGAAGGTGAAATCCGGCACGATGCCGACCAGCATCTGGTAGCGGAAGAAGCTGACGATCAGCACCAGCGCCACCGGCACCACGAAAAACAGGATGAGCACCAGCGTCAGCGGCGCCACCTGCAGGTAAGGTGCGATCGATTTCTTCTGGGCAGGGGAGGCAGCCGACATTGCAGGTTTCCGGTTATGCGATACGGCCGACGATTCCTTCTCCCCGTTTCACGGGGAGAAGGTGGCCCGATAGGGTCGGATGAGGGGCGGCGCTGACATTTCGGAACTCGGCGCTGCCCCTCATCTGCCTGCCGGCATCTTCTCCCCGTGGAACGGGGAGAAGAGAGCTAGGCGTCAAGCAGCGTTGAACTCGTTCCACTTGGCGAAGAGGAACTCGGCCTCGTCCATGAGGTTGTTCCAGACGCCGACCTTGGAGAAGCGCTCCTCGTAGGAGCCGCCGTCGCGCACGTCGCCGGCCGAGTTGGTCTTGTCTCCCGTCGGGCTGGTGATGTCGGCGGTCGCCGCCTTGCCCTCGTAGAAGAAGCCGCGCTCGTTCTCGTTGAGGGCAGCCTTGGCGCTCTCGACGTTGGCGCTGTAGTAGCCCTGCTTGGCGATGAAGCCGCCGACCCAGCCGGAATTGTACCAGTTCAGGTATTCGTAGGCGGCGTCCTTCTTGATGCCGTCGAGATGCGCCATCAGTGCAAGGCCGTTGCCCCAGCCGCGATAGCCTTCCTTGAGCGGCTGGTAGGTGCATTTGATGCCTTGCGTCTGCACGGCGGTCACCGCCGGCGACCACATGGACTGGATCACCACCTCGCCTGCGGCCATCAGGTTCACCGACTCGTCGAAGGTGTTCCAGAGCGCGCGGAAGTGGCCGGCCTTCTTGAACTCGATGAGCTTGGCGATGGTCTGCGTGAGCTCGTCCTGGGTCGGGTTGCCCTTGTCGGCATATTTGACGTGGCCGGCAGCCTCCATCGCCATGATGGCGTCCATGATGCCGATGGTCGGGATGTTCTGGATCGCGGTCTTGCCCTTGAACTCAGGCGCCAGCAGGTCGCCCCAACTGGTGATCTCGCGGCCGACGAGGTCGGGACGGATGCCCAGGGTGTCGGCGTTGTAGACGCTCGGCACGAACGTCGCCCAGTCGGTCTTGCCGGCGGCAAAACCGTCGCCCTCGCGATACATGAACTCGAACGGGGAATCGCCCTGCTTCGACACTTCCTTGCCGGCGAAGACACCCTCCGTGTAGAGCGGGGTGAGCTTGCCCCAATCCTTGATCTTGGCGATCTCGATCGTCTGGGTGACGCCCTGCGGCACGGCCACCTTGGTCTGCCAGATTTCCATGTCGGCGATGTCGAGCGAGCTCGGATCGTTGACCATGCGGTTGGTGAGGCCCGGGTGGTCGACAACCGACATCTCAACCTTGAAGCCGAGATCGGTGCTGGCCTGGCGGGCGATGTCGGCGATCGTCGAATAGGACATGCCGGTGTGCACCAGCGTCACGTCCTTGATGTTCTGCGCCCACACTGTCGGAAAGCCGGTGACGGCCGTTGCGCCTGCGATCGCGGCGCCGCCTTTCAGCACCGAGCGGCGCGATACGCTTCTCGTAAGGAACTTCGTCATTTCCATTCTCCCATTACCGTTTGCACTTGTACCGATGCCGTCCCTGCCCGCTCGCCCTTTTCGGTCTTGTCGCGAGGCGCCGGACGGCGTCCCTGATAGATGCTCGTTCTTCCCGTCTTCTCTTACTATCCTCCGCAGAGGCATTCCCGGCAAATGGATTCCGCTGCAAATCTCGCGATTTGTCCGGACCACCTGCTCGGAACAGAATGGCATCAAGAAGCGATGCCATTCTGTCCCAACCGTCTGTTTCGCCGCACGATCCCTTGTCCGGAAAGCCCGCAACTTTTCGGGGTCATGCTTCTAACCGGGCGCGAATCCTGCCCGCAATTTCTTCGTGGCCGGGGCATCGAGCGCCCAACCGTACCCGTCGTCGACTTCGCTCAGCACCACGCCATAGGCCTCTTTCGCGTGGTCCACCGTGATGAAGCCGTCGAGCACGTCGTCCAGCACCTTTTGCGGGTCGCGCTCGAGCGGATTGCCGTAGCCGCCCCCCGATGGCGAATAGTAGGTCACCACGTCGCCTTCCTCGGTGCGCAGGCCGGAGAATTTTGCCGGCTGGTAGGACAATTTGCCGGTCCGGTCGTTGCGCAGCTCGACCTTGCTCACCGCACCCGGCTTGCCGCCGAACACACCCCAGGGCGCATCCTCGTTGCGGTCGGATTCATGCGTCATGAAGCCCGGCGTCAGATAACGCTGGGATTTCACCACCCCTGCCCCACCGCGGAATTTTCCGGCGCCCGGGAACACGTCGTCGCGCACCTCGTAACGGTCGCAGATCAGCGGCAGGTGCATGCCGAGATCCTCGAGCGGGTTGTTGCGCGTGTTGCGCATGAGCTCTTCAACCGTGTCCGGGCCATCCGACAGCGGGCGCCCGCCCATCGCGGCCTCGTTGACCTCGAGGAACACCCAGTAGTCGCCGTTCGGCCGAACGCCCGAATAGGCCGCGAAGGAGAGCACTGCCGCATTGCCCGCAGTGCACTTGTCCGGCAGCACCGGGGACAGCGCCTTGATGATCAGGTCGCAGAGCCGCTGGATCTGGCTGAAGCGCGCTTCAGCAGCGACGGGCCAGATCGGATTGAAGATCGAGCCGAGCGGAGACGTGACCTTCACCGGCCGGAACGAGCCTTCGTTCTGCGGGATGTATTCCGCATGCGTATAGGTATCGAGCAGAAGCGCGCGGAAGGCGAAGAAGCAGGCAACCTTGGTCGAGCCGTCGAAAGGCACGTTGAAGGCGGTCGGCACCTGCGCAGAGGAGCCAGTCGTATCGACCTCGACGGAATCGCCTCGCACCTTGACGGTGACCTTCAGCGGCAAGGTCACGCCGCGGGTGCGGCCGTCATCGTCCAAAAAACCTTCGGCCACATAGTCGCCGTCGGGGATTTTTGCGATCTCCCGGCGCAGCATTGCCTCGGTGTAATCCATCAGCTGCCGCGTCGCCTGCAGCACGGTGTGCTTGCCGTAGGTCTCGAGCAATTCCTGGAAGCGGCGGACGCCGAGCTCGGCCGCCGCGATCTGCGCTTCCAGATCGCCCATGACCAGGCTCGGCACGCGCGTGTTGTCGCGAATGTATTTCCACAGCGCCTCGTTGCGCACGCCCTCATTGTAGAGCTTCAGCCCGTTGAGCAGCATGCCCTCGGCAAAGACGTCCGGGATGTCGATGACGAGACCTGGCGTCGCCGCGCCGATGTCGACGTGATGCGCCGTGTTGGCAGAAAAGCCGACGAGCTCGTCGCCCGAAAACACCGGCATGACGATGGCGATGTCGGGCGAGTGGCTGGCGCCGAAATAGGGATGGTTGTGGACGACGCAGTCGCCCGGCTTCCAGGCGTCGAGCGGGATCGTCTTCTCGATGCCGCGCAGATAGCCGGGCAGCGAGCCGATATGCATCGGCGTGGAATCGGACTCGCAGAGCGTGTTGTAGTCGCGGTCGAAGAGGCCGGCGCCCAGATCCTGGCTCTCGCGGATGATCGAGGAATAGCTCATCCGGTAAAGCACGTTGCCCATCTGCTCGGCGATCGAATGCAGCGCGCCGCCGATGACCTGCAGGCTTATTGCGTCGACTTGCTTCACCATCACCGCCCCCTGCTCACCAGCATGTCGCCATACTGCATGACCTTGGCCACGTAGCCCGGCGGCACCAGCGTGGTGGAGTTGTGCTGCACGATCAGGGCCGGGCCTGACACCGTGTCGTCGGCCAGCAGCCTGTCACGCGCATAGCGCGGCGTCTCGAATGCGTTGGTGTTGTCGAAGACGGTGCGGCGCTTGTAGAGAACCGCATCGACCGGGTCCTTGCGCCCGCCCCTGGCGAGCTTCGGCAGGGTCAGCGTATCGACCTCGACCGTCGCAATCACACGCAGCGTGATGATCTCGCAGGACTGCTCGCGGAACGCGTGGCCGTAGACCTGCTTGTGGGCGTTATAGAAATTCTCGTTGATCACCGCCGCCGATTGCTTCGTCAGCCGGCCGTTCGGCATGTCGGCGCGCAGCTCGAAACCCTGACCGACATAACGGCATTCGGCGACCTGGCGGAAGCGCCGCTTGGCTGCCGGGATACCATCGGCATCGAGCTGGCGGTTGGCGCGGCCGATCAGATCGTCGAGCGCGTCGTTGACTTTTTTCAACTCGGCCTCGCCGGCCTTGTCGAGGACGAGCAGGGTCGAGTGGGTGTATTCGTATTGCAGGTCGGTGACGAGCAGGCCGGTCGCGGCCGTGATGCCCGGCTGCACCGGCACGATCACGTCCTTGGCGAAAATCGCCTCAGCGAGCGACACCGAATGCAGCGGCCCTGCCCCGCCAAAACCCATCAGCGAGAAATTGCGCGGGTCGATACCCTTGGCGACCGAATTGGCGTTGATCGCCAGCGCCATGTTGTTGTTGACGATCTTCAGAATGCCGAGCGCGGCCGCCTCGACCGTCATGTGCAGCGGCCCGGCGATATGTTTCTCGATCGCCCTGGCCGACAGCGAAGCATCGATCATGAGGTCGCCGCCGAGGAAATGCTCCGGGTCCATGCGCCCGAGCACCACCTGCGCATCGGTGACCGTCGGCTCCTCGCCGCCCTTGGCGTAGCAGGCCGGACCGGGCACGGCGCCGGCCGAGCGCGGGCCGACACGGAACGCGCCGCCGGGATCGAGGTAAGCGATCGAGCCGCCGCCGGCGCCGATCGCATCGATGTCGATCATCGGGACCAGAACGGGGAGATGCGCAACCTCGGTGTCGCGCGGATTCTTGATGCGCAGCTCGCCCTTCTCGATCACCGAGATGTCGGCCGAGGTGCCACCGATGTCGATGGTGATGATGTTGTTCCTGCCGCAGTTCTCGCCGGTCCAGCGCCCGCCGATCACGCCGCCGGCGGGGCCGGAAAGCAGCAGGCCGATCGGCAGCTCGGAAGAGTTCTCGATCGTCGAGATGCCGCCATTCGACTGCATCACGCGCACGATCGCATCGATGCCGCTCTGGCTGAGCCGCGTCTCGAGACTTTTGAGGTAGGCCGAGGTGCGCGGCCCGATATAGGCGTTCATCGCGGCGCTGGAGAAGCGCTCATATTCGCGGATCGTGTTCACCACATCGGAAGAGCAGCAGACGAAGGCGTCCGGCATCACCGATTTCACGATCGCCTTGGCGCGCTGCTCGTGCTCGTTGTTCAAGAAGGAAAACAGGAAAGCGACGACGACCGCATCGAGCTTGCGCTTGGCGAACAGCTCCGCAGCCGCCTTCACCTCGTCCAGGGCGAGCGGCACGGCGATCGCGCCGGTCGGCGGCATGATGCGCTCGGTCACCGGCAGGCGGTTGCGGCGCTTGACCAGCGGCTTCGATTGCCACGGCAGGTCGAATTGCAGTGAGAAATTGTGCGGCCGCTTGTGCCGGGCCATGTGCAGGATATCGCGGAAACCGCGCGTGGTGATCATGCCGACCTCGGCGCCGGCGCGCTCGATCACCATGTTGGTGGAGACAGTGGTGCCGTGGAAGACGGCGTCGATCTGGCCGGGGTCGATGCCGGCCATGCCGCAGGCCTTCAGGATACCTTGCACGACAGCTTCTGCTTGATCATGCGGCGTGCTCGGCACCTTGGTGACGACCACCTGCCTGGCGTCGCCCGAACGCTCGAGCACGATGTCCGTGAACGTGCCGCCGACATCGACGCCAACCCGGATCATGCGCACCGCCACCGGGCACGACCGTGAATTGACGCGGCGACCGGGCGTGAGAGCTCACGGTCCACGCCGGTCGCCGCGATGCTGGCGGACGAAACGGCTGCCGGGCACGGGAGGAAGCCGGGCAAAACCGCGGAAAGTCCGCGCGCAAAAGACGCGAAGAAACCCATTAATCCGTTCACCCTCAGGCCGTTGACCGGCGCTGTTTTTCAATTGATATAAGTACTAGACGCCAACCCTTTAGATGTGAAATACTTATTTCTGCATCAATTGATATGTTTCCGGTATCAATCTGCGTTACGACCTTAAGCACCTCTCGACCTTTGTGGCGGTCGCGGAAGAACTCAACTTCCATCGCGCCGCCGAGCGCCTCGGCATGGCCCAGCCAGCGGTCAGCCGGGTGGTGCTCGAACTGGAAGACCGGCTCGGCGTAAAACTGCTCGAGCGCACCACCCGCAAGGTGCGGCTCACCGAATCCGGCCGTTATCTGCTTGAAGAAGCCCAGGAAATTTTGGGCCGCATCGACGCCGCCGAAAACACGGTCCGGCTGCTTGCGACCGGCACCAAGGCGATACTGAGGATCGGCTACACGACGATCTCCGGCCATTCGCTGGTGCCGGACATCACGCGCGATTTCCGCCTGTCCAATCCGGATGTCCGGCTCGAGCTGACCTACATGCATTCGCCCGCGCAGCGGGACAGAATCCTGCAGGACGAAATCGATTTCGGTTTCATGGAAGGCTCCTTCCAGAGCTCCGAGATCGAGTCGCGGCCGATCGTGCGGCACAAGCTGGTCGCACTCCTGCCGCCAGCGCATCCGCTGACCGCCAAATCGACGCTGAGCATCGAGGACCTCGCGAGGGAGCCGCTGGTGATGGGCACCAGTGCGGAATGGCCGACGCACCGCCGCTATGTGGTCGATGCCTTTCACGCCGCGGGCCAGGTGCTGAACGTGGCGCAGGAGGCATCGAGCCTGACCGGCATTCTCGGGCTGGTCACGGCCGGCGTCGGCATCACCATCTTCACCGGCATGCCGCGCTTCTGCGGCGAGCATGCCATCGCGCCGCGGCCGATCGTGACCGATCCGCCGGTGCTGATGGAGACGTATCTCGCCTGGCGGCGCGCCTCGATCAGCGGCGCGATGCGGCGTTTCATCGAGACGAGTCAGAAGGTCGGGCGCACCTACGCGCCCTGAGCTTCCGGCCGCAAAATCCGGAACAAGACAAAGAACAGGGGAACACGATGGAAAATTGGGCAAACCGCAAGACGCTCATTCTCGGCCGCTCCGAGATGATCGGGCTCCTGAAACCGGGCGAATACAATGACTGCGTGGAGCAGGCCTACCGCATGCATGGCGAAGGCCGCTATTACATGGACCCGAAGGGCCATATCGTGCTCGACCGCTTTCCCGGGGAATGGGAAGCGATGCCGTCCTACATCGAGGAGCCGCATGCCGCCGCCTGCAAATGGGTGTCGATCCGTGAACAGAACCGCGAGCGCTTCAACCTGCCGACGGTTTTCTCGATCCTGATCTACACGCATCCGGAGACCGGCTTCCCGCTCGCCATCGTCGACGGCAGCTATCACACGGTGATGCGCACGGGCGCAGCCGCGGCGGTATCGGCCAAGTGGATGGCGCGCAAGGATTCCAAAAAGCTCGCCATCGTCGGCGCCGGCCACATGGCCGAAGGTGCGCTCGCCACCTGCAACGAGGTGTTCAAGTGGTCGGAGGTGCGGGTGTGGAGCCGCAGCCAGGGCACGCTCGATCACTTCGTAAAGGAGCAGCAGCCCAAATATTCGAGCTTCGAGATCAAGCCGTCGACAAACATCGAGCAGACGGTGCGCGGCGCCGACGTCGTGGTGACGCTGACGCCGGCGCGTGGGCCGATCGTGATGGCGGAGTGGATCGCGCCGGGCACGCACATCGCCGCCGTCGGCGCCGACAAGAAGGGCGACCAGGAGCTCGAAGGCAAGCTGCTCAAGGGCGCCCGCATCTTCGTCGACGACATCCGCCAGTGCCGCACCGACGGCGAGATCAACGTGCCGCTGTCGGAAGGCCTGATCACCGAAGCCGACATCGCAGGCGAGATCGGCGAGGTGATCACCGGCAGGAAGAAGGGCCGCGTCGCGGACAGCGAGATCACCATCTTCGATTCCACCGGCATCGCGCTGCAGGACTCCGCCACCGTGCCGCTCGAATATGAGCGCGCGCTCGCCGCCGGCGTAGGCATCGAGAAGAAGATGATCTCGACGTGACGGCCGCCAACAAGACCTGATCCGGGCGCTCTTGCGACAAAGACGGCGCCGGGCGCATAACGGAGCCCGCCCAGAAGAAAGACCCGGAACGCGAACCGAGGATGGAAGCACTGCAGACCGTCACACCGGCGTTGCCCGCGAATGCGGGCGCTCGGCGCGAAGTCTTGCGGCGCGGGGTCGTCCAGGCCGTTCTCGACCGGCCGGAATCGCTGGTCGTGATCGACGCCGCGGCAGGGACGGGAAAGTCGACGCTGCTGCGGCAGATCGCCGAGCGCCCGGGCGCGGTCCTGCATGTCGGCGCCGACGCCCCGCCGGAACCCGGTCGCAAGCGTCTGGTGCTCTGGGATATTCCGCCGGGAAGCGAGCCTGCCCCCCTGCCCGAAAGCTTCATTCACGGCGGCGGCAGGATCGTCATCGCCAAGCGACGCGAGACGAATGTCCCCGGCCTGTCACGCGCCATGCTCTACGGCCGCACGGCGCGCTTGCGCACACCCGATCTGCTGCTGACGCGGGAAGAGCTGACGCGTCATGCCGGAGCCGCGGCCGCCGATCGCCTGCTGCGCGCCACCGGCGGGTGGCCGCTGCTGCTCGGCCTGGCAGAGGCCGGCGCCGTCGATGACCAGGTGCTCGGCGATTTCCTGCGCGACGAGCTGCTGATGCCGCTGAAGAGCGCCGAACTGGTGGCGCTGAAGGCAGTCCTGGATGGCGCGGCCGCGATTTCGGACAGCGAGGACATCGTTCCGTTCATGCGACGCGACGCCGCCGGCACGCTGACCTTCACGGCCGAAGCAATGCGGGAGCCGCTGGTCCTCGCCATCGACGCCGCCATCAAGGCCCGCGTTTCGAACCCTGCGGATGCCAGGGAGATCGCCGAGGCATTCGCAGCCCGCGGCAACATGGTGGAGGCGATCGAAGCCTATCAGATGGCCGGCTTCCACGAGCTGGCGCTGCGAACCTTCGTTGCCGCGCACGGCCGCTTCTTCATCTATTATTACGGGCCGGAGGCATTCGACCGCGTGCTCTCGGGCTTCCCGAGCAGCTTTGCCATGCAGAGCGAGGCGATCGTGATGAGCCTCGCCATGCTCGCCTGCAAGCGTGGCGACGTGGCGCTCGCCCGCCGGCTTCTCGCCGATCGCTTCGGCGACATCGCCAACGATCCGGCGCATGTCTTCTCGCCGCGCTCGGTCTTCTCGCGCGACTTCCGCGCCTTCCGCCTGGTGATGCTGATCTACGAGGACGTCTTCTTCTCCGAGGAGATGCTGGAGCAGATTTTTGCGCTGCTGCCGGAATATCCGGGCGATGCGCATCTGCTGCGCGGCAGCTTCTACAATTCGGTGCTCGAATATTATATCCGCAGCCGCCGCTTCGCCGAGGCCGACGATGTCGCCACGCATGCGCATTTCCACTACGAGCGGGCGGGAACGCCGCTGCTCTCCTTCTACATCAGCCTGCACCAGGCGATCATGCGCCTGATGATGGGCGACGCGGTCACCGCCTGCAAGCACGCGGCGAGGGCGGCGCAGCAGCTCGCCAGCGTCACCTTCGACAGCCCCAACGACAAACGCCTGCTCGACCTGCTCGACGCCTGCGTCGAGTATGAAGGCGGCAAGGCCGAGCCGCTGGCGCGTTTCCTGTCGATGGAGCTCGACGAATTCTCGCATGGCGAGATCTGGCCGAGCCTGATCGAGTTCGCCCTGCAATATGGCAGCCAGGCGCTCTCGGCGCATTTCTCCACCATCGCGGCGCGCAACTTCCTCGACCGGTGGCGCATCTACCAGATCAGGAACCGCCAATTCCGCAACATGCTCGAAATCCGCGAGGCCGCGGTGCTGCAGAACGGAAACCGCTGGCACGAAGCCGCCGACAAGCTCGCCGGCGTCGAGTCGCGGATCACGAAAGCCTGGGTTCTTGCCCAGAGCGAAGAGCTGACCCTGCTGCAGGACCGCGACGATATCGGCCTGGCGATGAGCTGGCTGAGGCACATGGTGTTCGAGACGCCGACAAGACCGGGCCTGGCCGGGCAGTTGGCGGCCATCGGCAACAATCTGCACGTGACGGACCGACAGCAGATCGCCATCGACATCTGGCTTGCCTATGTCGAGAAGCGGCTGCGCAACCTCACCAAGTCACGCTCCGTGCTCAACAAGACGTTCGAGACCGCGGCGCGGCTTGGAGCGATCGGGGCATTGGCGGAAGAGCGCTTTTTCCTGAGCGAGTTGGTCGAGAACCGGCGGATCAGCGAATTTCTCGATGCGTCGGTTTCGGCCAAGCAGATCCTGAAGAAGCTGCGCGACACCGGGCTCACCGCACGCGGCTCGGGCAAGGCTGCCGGCCTGTCGCGGCGCGAGACGAAGATCCTGCTAATGATCGCGGAAGGAGCGGCCAACAAGTTCATCGCCAACACGCTCGGCTTGAGCGAGGCGACGGTGAAGTTCCACCTCGGCAATGTCTATCGGAAGCTTGGGTGTAAGAAACGCCGGGAAGCGATTGCGGCGGCGCGTGCGCTGGGGCTCGTCACCTGAAGCCCAACTCGGATATCCGAGCGATCAAAACGACTTCGGCCATCGCTGAGCCCCATGCAGAACACGCAGCATCTGAAGGCTCCGGTCGGTGACGCGATAGGCGACGATGTACGGCAAGCGGGGGATGACGAGTTCGCGCGTGTCCGCGACTCGACCGACGCGGCCGGAAAAAGGAGACGCCGCGAGTTGTCCGCGTATGGCGATCCTGATGGCAGCGACTACGGCGACCGCCGCCCGCGGATTGTCGCTGCTGATGTACGCGTAGATGTGCCTGAGGTCAGCTTCAGCCAGTGTGGTCCATTCGATCCGCACAGGTCATCAACCGGTAGCGCCGATTGAACGAAACCACGCCTCCATCATGTCGTCGTCTACCAGTTCTCCGCGATCGGCGGCAAGGACGCCGCGCTCGATCTCGCGAACCAGCCACTCCTGGTGGGCGACGTATTGTTCCAGCGCCTCGTTGGCGAGCGACGACTTGGTGCGTCCCTGGGCTTTCGCCAGCGCCTCAATTTTTCGCCTGGTTTCCGGTTTGGTGTGCACGGAGAGCACGGCACGGTCGGCCATTCTGAAGTACCCTGATGTCATCATATGTACACATCATACTACAGGATCGATGCGACACAACCGGCGCCCGCGTTCGACCCTCTCCCGTTTCAGCCTGAAACCTCGCCGCCTCCGTAGAAAACCTAGCATATTTAGTCAAAAACCTATCCTTTTGCCGGCTTGTCGGGGGCGAAGCGCTGCGCAAAGCTGACGGTCAAGCCAGCGGGACAGGGAACACCCGCGGTGCAGCGAAGAATTGCAAATAGACATGACCGGCCGCGCCGCGCGCGGCAGGGACGGCTGTCGTGCGCGTCCGCGCCGGCAGGCCGAAGCTGGGAGAACAGGAGCGACAATGAAGACTCGTATCTGGGCCACGACCACCGTCGCGGCGCTTGCGCTGGCAGGAACAGCCGCCGGGCCGGCTTTTGCCGACACCGTCGTGACGATGAACACGGTGCAGATCTTCGGCACCATCGATCCGGCCAAGATCTCCGACTATACCGACTACATGGCCGCCGTGAACCTCTATGACGGCCTGGTCAGCGTCGACGGCAAGGGCAATCTGATCCCCGAGCTCGCAGAGAGCTGGGAAGTGTCCGCCGACGCCAAGGAAGTCACCTTCAAGATCCGCGCCGACGCCAAGTTCAGCGACGGCTCGCCGGTGGAAGCCAGCGACGTGGTCTATACGGTCGAACGCCTGCTGCGCATCAACCAGGGGCCGGCCAATCTTTTTGCTGACGTGCTGGCGCCCGGCGCGGTCGTGGCCGTCGATCCCAAGACGGTGAAGTTCACGCTGTCGAAGACGTTTGCCCCGTTCCTGACGACGGTGCCGGCGGTGTTCATCCTCAACGAGGAGGTCGTGAAAGCGAACGCGGGCTCCGATGACGGCCAGACCTGGCTCGGCACCAATGTTGCAGGTGCTGGAGCCTATTCGTTGAAGAGCTGGGACCGCGGCGCGCATATGACGATCGTGCGCAACAAGGATTATTACAAAGGTTTCGGCCAGGGCCCGATCGACGAGGTCCGCTGGATCATCACCAATGACGAAGCGACCGTGCGTTCGCTCGCCGCGTCGGGCGAACTGATGATGACCAGCCAGTTCCAGTCGCCGGACACCTACAAGGCGCTCACCGACATGGGCCGCTTCTACATCGCCAAGGAGGATACCTCGACGGCGTTCTACCTGAAGCTCAACACCAAGGTCGCGCCGACCGACGACATCCACATCCGCCGGGCGCTCGCCTATGCGACCGACTACCAGACCATCCGCGAGGTGATCTTCCCGGGCGGTGTCTTGTCCACACCGCTGCCGAAGGCGTTTGCCGACTTCCACGCCGACGACATTCCGGAGCCGAAGTTCGACATCGAGGCTGCCAAGGCCGAGATCGCGCAGTCGAAATATGCCGGCCAGCAGATCCCGATCACGCTCGGCTATGTCGCCGGCACCAAGTTCGAGGAAGAGATCAGCCTGTTGATGCAGGCCAATCTTGAACAGCTCGGCTTCGTCGTCACGCAGCAGTCGGACCCGTGGAACCGGATCACAGAGCTCGCCACCAAGGTCGAGACCACGCCGGCGGTGAACCAGATCTTCTTCGGTCCGACCTACCCCTCGCCCGACTCGATGTTCTTCACCCAATACCATTCCAAGGCGGCCGGCACCTGGGCCTCGGCGGAGTGGCTGCAGGATCCGGAAGTCGACGCCATGATCGACGAGGCGCGCGGCACGGGTGACGCCGCCAAGCAGGCGGAGATCTACAAGAAGCTCCAGCACAAGCTCGTCGAGCTGCAGCCCGACGTGTTCCTGCTCACGCAGACCGTCCAGCACGCGATGGACAAGTGCCTGACCGGCTTCGCGGCCGTGCCGATGCAGTCCTTCGAGTACGACTTCACGCGGTATAGCTGGACCTGCAACTGAGCGCGCGCCGGTTCTTCCTTCTCCCCGCTTGCGGGGAGAAGGTGGCCCGAAGGGTCGGATGAGGGGCGGCGCCGACCTCGGAAGAACAATTGGAGACGTCGGCGCCGCCCCTCATCTGCCTGCCGGCATCTTCTCCCGGTAAACGGGGAGAAGACAGCGGTTGCCCCGGGCGGCGCCCTTCCTGTTTGAACGGAACCTGATCATTGGAATTCCTGCTCTTCCTGGTGAAGCGCGTGCTGTGGTCGCTGCTGGTCCTGTTCGGACTGTCGGTGGTGATCTTCGGCATCGCCCGCGGCATGCCCGGCGACCCGGCCCGGCTGGCGCTCGGACCGCGCGCCAGCCAGGAGCAGGTCGACGATCTGCGCCAGAAGCTCGGGCTCGACCGACCGATCATCGAGCAATACGGGCTGTTCATCGTCGGGCTGGCGCAGGGCGACCTCGGACGCTCGCTGCTCACCGAGCGCCCGGTGAATGACGACATCCGCGACACCTTCGCGGCGACCTTCGAGCTGGTGCTCGCCACCATCACGATCGCCTTCGTCATCGGCGTGCCGCTCGGGGTGGCGGCAGCACGATGGAAGGATCGCTGGCCGGACAATGCAGTGCGGCTGCTCGCCATCTTCTCGGCGGTGACGCCGAGCTTCTTCCTGGCGCTGCTCTTGCAGATCCTGGCCGGCTACGTGCTGCACATCCTGCCGACCACAGGCCGGCTGCCGCCGAGCATGGTCTTTTCTCCCGACATCACCGGCCTGCTGACGATCGACTCGCTGATCAAGGGCCGCACCGACGTCTTCTTCGAAGCGCTGCGCTATCTGCTGCTTCCCTCGATCGCGCTTTCGGCCGCGACGCTCGGGCAGATCGCCCGCATCACCCGCGCCTCCATGATCGACGTGTCGAGCCAGGACTACATCGAGGCCAGCCGCGCCTTCGGCGTGCCGGAACGGGTCCGCCTGTTCAAATACATGCTGCGGCCGAGCTTCGTGCCGCCGCTCACCATATCCGGCCTCGAATTCGCGTCGCTGATCGGCAACGCCTTCGTGGTCGAGCTGGTGTTCTCCTGGCCGGGCATGGCCGCCTACGGCATCCGCACCATCATGCAGAAGGATCTGAACGCCGTGATGGGTGTAGTCATGGTGTCCGGCGTGTTCTTCGTGCTGGTCAATCTCCTCATCGACGTGCTGGTCGGCTTCGTCGACCCGCGCGTGCGCATCCGGGGGAGACGCTGATGGCCGATATCAGCATCCATGGCGGCGAGCCGCGACGGCTCTCCAACGCCTACCAGAACTGGTACCGCTTCTCACGCAACCCGACCGCCGTGATCGGCGCGACCATCGTCATCGTCTGCGTGCTGGCGGCGATCTTCGCGCCGCTGATCACGCCCTATCCGGAGCATGTCGGCGCGGCGGTGAATTTTCGCGCGCGCCACCTGCCGCCATCGGCCGAATACTGGTTCGGAACAGACAATGTCGGCCGCGACATCTTTACCCGCGTGATCTTCGGCATGCGCGTCTCGCTGATCCTCGCGCTGGTCGTACTCGGCACCGCCGTCCCGTTCGGCACGCTGCTCGGCCTGCTGGCCGGCTATTTCGGCGGCTGGACCGAGATCATCATCATGCGAATCACCGACATCGCGCTCGCCATTCCGCCGCTGGTGATGGCGCTCGCAGTCGCGGCGGTGCTGTCGCCGGACCTGATCAACTCGATGCTGGCGATCGCAGCACTCTGGTGGACCTGGCATACGCGGCTCATCTATTCGGTCACCCGCCAATTGCGCACGCAGGAATTCGTCGAGGCGGCAGAGACGCTCGGCGCCAGCAAGTTCCACATCCTGTTCCGCGAGATACTGCCGAACTGCGTCTCGGCGCTGGCGGTGAAGACCTCGCTCGATTGCGGTTTCGTCATCCTGGTCGGCGCATCGCTTTCTTTCCTCGGCCTCGGCATCCAGCCGCCGACGCCCGATCTCGGCACCATGGTTGCCTCCGGCGCTTCGTTCCTGCCGGACTATTGGTGGGAATCGGTGCTGCCGGGCTGCGCCATTCTCTTCCTGGCGCTCGGCTTCAACCTGCTCGGCGACGGCCTGCGCGACCTCTTCGACGTGCAGGAGGTCCGATGAGCCTTGCTGCATCAGGCCAGGCCCTGCTCGCCGTCCGCGACCTCTCGGTCGAGTTCACCAATTACGGCATCGCCAACCGGGTGCTGCACGGTGTCTCGCTCGACGTGCCGGCGCATGCCCAGATCG